>Ga0164243_10000266_pt1 | contig 111210 bp, 114 predicted proteins | sample OricompcompostOP_FD_108781 | JGI IMG/M metagenome (GOLD analysis project Ga0164243, IMG submission 108781) | Organic Plus compost microbial communities from Emeryville, California, USA - Original compost - Organic plus compost (OP) | ecosystem: Engineered > Solid waste > Mixed feedstock >...
CCCGGCTTCGTCATCAAGCCGGAACTCAACTACAACAAGATCGGCGACAGCAAGTACAACGATCCCGATCTTCGCGGCGAAGACGGTTGGGGCGGCATCATCCGCTTCCAGCGCAACTTCTAATCCAAAGAGAAGTTTCGTGTGAACGAGCGAAGCCCGGGCAGTCGACCGCCCGGGCTTTGTCTTTCGGGTTGGGCTCGGGACGAAAACGGTTTCCAGGGGGAAAGTATCGGCAGAAAAGGTTCGCGTGCCGCCTTTTGAAAAAATAAGGCGGAGGGGCAAGACGGGTAAGCGCAACCTGTAACCTTGAAAAGGCATCTCCCTTTGGTTAGGAATACCTGATCCATTGGGGGATGGGTCAATAATGAACAGTGACGCGCGTCGGAGCGATGAAGTCTCCGATTTTTTTCCTGCCTTCTCGTCTCCGAACGTCAAGGTCAATTATGGCGTTCACATACGAGAGGTGAAGTCCTTCAGCATCGGCGAGCTCTATTCGGCCTATCGCGACATTTTGTGGGATGACGGGCGGCATAAATACAATGTCAGTTCGTTCATCGGCGAGATCGACGAGATTCTGCTCGGCCAGCGCTTCAGCGCTTTCGACCAGAACACCCTGGACAGCCTGATCGGCACCTTGCGCCAACGCGGCAACAGCAATGCGACCATCAACCGGAAGATGGCCGCGCTCAGTAAATTGCTGCGCAAGGCGTTTAAAATGGGCGATATCCACAGCCTGCCGGAATTCCGCCGGCAAAAGGAGCGAGCGGGACGCATCCGTTTTCTTGACGGAAGCGAGGAGGAGCGGCTGTTCGCCGCCATCCGCAAGCGCAGCGAGGACGCCTGGCGCCTTTCCATTTTCCTGGTCGATACCGGATGCCGCCTCGGCGAGGCGCTCGGGCTGATCTGGAACGACATTCACGAAGGCCGCGTCTCCTTCTGGATCACCAAATCCGGCCGCAGCCGCACCGTGCCGCTGACCGCGCGGGCGTTGGCTTCGACGGAGGTCAAATTCGAAGGGCGCCGGCCCAAGGGACCTTTCACCGCGCTGAGCCAGGCGCAGTACAGGGCGATCTGGAACGACGCGAAGACAGAGGTGGGGCTGGGCGACGACAGCCAGGTCGTCCCTCATATCCTGCGTCACACCTGTGCGTCGCGGCTGGTGCAGGGCGGCATCGACATCAGGCGCGTCCAGATGTGGCTCGGCCACCAGACGCTGCAGATGACGATGCGCTACGCCCACCTCGCGACTTACGATCTCGACGGCTGCGTCACTGTCCTCGAAGGGCGCTGCACCCAGCCGAAAAGCGGGCGAAAGGCCGGAAAGTAAGCGCGACGGACCAATCTTCGCCCGCTTGTCCTCCTATGTCGCCTTCCGCGGGACAAGGCGAGGCTGGATGCCCTCCTCCGATCGGACGCGGAGGCAAGTGACCGATGTCGCCGTATCCCCCAGCGCCTGCGGTGCACCGTACCCCCACCCCTAACCCCTCCCCTCAAGGGGGAGGGGGACTCTGCGGCAACGCCACAACGCGTAAATGTCGGGATTTTGGGCAAACAACGGTGCCGGAGTCCCCCTCCCCCTTGAGGGGAGGGGTTAGGGGTGGGGGTGCGGCGCCCTAGACAATTGTCTCGTACCTCGCATCTGTCTCGTACCTCGCATCCTTTCGCACAGTCAGTTGCCGGCGCTTGCGCCTGCTGCGGGCGCGCTGTAGCAAGAGGTTTTTCCGCGAGCTTTCCCGATGCGCAAACGCCCTCCCCTCACTCCGGTCGTCGCCGCCCTGCCGGAAATGGTGCCCTTTGTCGGCCCGGAGGCGCAGGAACGGGAGCGCGGGCGCCCGTTCCGCGCCCGCATCGGCGCCAATGAATCGAGCTTCGGCCCGTCGCCGCGCGTCATCGCCCACATGGCCGAGACGGCGCGGGACCAGTGGATGTATTGCGACCCCGACAATCACGACCTCAAGGCGGCATTGGCGGCGCATCTCGGCGTCGGCATCGACAATGTCGTCGTCGGCGAAGGCATAGACGGGCTGCTCGGCCTCGTCGTGCGCATGTTCATCGCGCCGGGCGACGCGGTGGTGACCTCGCTGGGCGCCTATCCCACCTTCAATTTCCACGTCGCCGCCTCCGGCGGGCGTCTGGTCGCCGTCCCTTACGAAAACGACCATGAGAACCTCGACGGATTGCTGGAGGCCGCGCGGCGCGAGAAGGCGCCGCTGGTCTATCTGTCCAATCCGGACAATCCGATGGGAAGCTGGTGGGGCGCCGCCGAGATCGGGCGTTTCATCGAAGCGCTGCCGGAAACCTCGATGCTGGTGCTCGACGAGGCCTATTGCGAACTCGGCCCGGCCTCGGCGCTGCCGGCGATCGATATCGAGCGGCCGAACCTGGTGCGCATGCGCACCTTTTCCAAGGCCTACGGGCTGGCCGGCATCCGCTGCGGCTACGCCTTCGGCGAAAGCGGGGTCGTTCGCGACTTCGAGAAGATCCGCAATCATTACGGGGTAAGCCGCATGGCCCAGACGGCCGGCCTCACGGCGCTGGCGGACCAGGCCTATCTCGATACGGTGGTGGCGCGCGTGGCGCGCGGGCGCGCACGCATTGCCGAAGCTGCGGAGAAAAACGGCCTGACGCCGCTTCCCTCGGCCACGAATTTCGTGACGATCGACTGCGGCAAGGACGGCGCCTTCGCCGGAAAGGTGCTCAAGGCGCTGCTCGATCGCGACGTCTTCATCCGCAAGCCGATGGCGCCGGGCCTGGACCGCTGCATCAGGGTCAGCGTCGGGCTCGATCACGAGCTCGACATATTCGCGGAAGAACTGCCCCGCGCGCTGGCAGACGCGCGCGGCTGAAGCTTCACGCTTTCACAAGGGCAGACAGATCGAGACCGGTGGCGCGCAGCGTCCAGCGCCGCCCGTCGCCACGGAACTCCGTCGCGCCCAGCGGCGCCACGTCGATATGCGCAAAGCAGGCGGAAGGTGCCGCCAGAACGTTGAGGATCGCGGCACGGATCACGGCCGGATGCGTGACGGCGAGCGTAACGCCGCCGCGTCCGAGCAGATCGTCCAGAAAGCGCCCTGCCCGGCCGTAGACCGCGGCGAAGGCTTCCCCACCCGGCGGCCGCGCTTGATGGTCGGACAACCGGCCGGGGAGACCGGCCGGATCGGCTTGTCCGATCTCGGCAAGGCTCCTTCCTGCCCATTCGCCCATGTCCTGATCTGCGAGAGCCGGCTCCGGGGCCGGTTCGGGAGCAAAAAGCCGGGCCGTCTGGCTCGCGCGCAGGGCCGGGCTCGTCAGCACACGGTCGAAACGGCCTGCGCGGCCGGCAGCGGAGCCGGCGCGCTCCAGGAAGACATCGTCGGCCGCGTCGTCCGACGGAAAGACGGCACGCCGCATGGCGCTCGTCGGGCAGCAGCAAAGAAGGATGAGTTTCTGGGCCATGCGATTCCCCGGCTATCGCCCGCCATCGAACCTCATGACGCGCTCTTTGAACAGGGGCGGAAGCACACGCGCCTTCGTTGACACTATGGAAGGCCGAAGATACTGTCGTGCAACGTATACGGGCGTGGAAGCCGGTGAGAATCCGGCGCGGTCGCGCCACTGTGATCGGCTGTCGCTTTTCGACACGCCGAAAGTCAGATCTTCCCCCTATACGTCAATGCAACGGGACGCAGGATCCCAAGGAGAGACGAATGTCCAATATTGCCGTCGCAGTGCCAGACGTCCGCCCCATACCGGTCAAGGAAATCCTTCCCTGGGCCATCTTCGGCGGCTTGCTTCTGGTGATCGCCATTTATTTCGTCGGCGCTGAGGAAGGCGCAACCTCGCTGATTCGCGGCATGTATGTGCATGAATTCGTTCATGACGGCCGCCATCTGCTCGGCTTCCCCTGCCACTAGAAGGGGTATCGGACATGGTTGGAAATCTTTTGCTCCGCGGCATGCTCGTCGGGGTCGCCGCCGGCTTGCTCGCATTCGGCTTCGCTCGCGTTTTCGGTGAACCGCAGGTGGACCGCGCCATCGCCTTCGAGGAACAGACGGCCGCGGCCGAACAGGCGGCCAGCGGCCAGCCTGCAATGGAAGAGCCGGAAATCGTTTCCCGCACGACCCAGGCCGGTATCGGCCTGCTGACGGGTATCGTCGTCTACGGCGCCGCCGTCGGCGGCCTGTTCTCGCTCGTCTTCGCCTACGCCTACGGCCGCCTCGGCAATCTCGGCCCGCGCGCCACAGCCGGCCTGCTGGCGCTGGGTGCGTTCATCGCGATCGTGCTCGTGCCGTTCACGAAGTATCCGGCCACACCGCCGGCAGTCGGCAATCCTGAAACCATCGGCGCACGCACGGAACTGTTCTTCGTGATGATCGTCGTGTCCCTGATCGCGGCCATCGCTTCCATCAGCCTGGCGAACCGGCTGTGGGCGAAACACGGCGCCTGGACCGCCTCGATCATCGCCGGTCTCGCCTTCGTCGCCGTGATCGTGATCGCGGAATATGCGCTGCCGACCGTCAACGAGGTGCCGGAGAATTTCTCGGCTGACCTGCTGTGGCGCTTCCGCACGGCCTCGCTCGGCATCCATGCCGTGTTGTGGACGGTCATCGGACTTGGTTTCGGAGCGCTCGTCGAACGCAGCCATATTCTCGACAGCCGCCGGACGACGCTGTCCGCACGGCCGGCAACCCGCTGATCCAAAAAATGCCGCGGCGCTTGCGATCCGTCGTCCGCGCCGCGGCTTTCCTTGCCGGAACCTGTCTGGCCGCGACCGCCGCCAGCGCCCATTCCATAGGCCCGGTGGCGGACGACAGCGGCATCTCCATTCCTTCGCTGACCCACGGGCAGATGGCGGTCATCGCCTCTTATCGCAGCGAAATCCTCGCTCTCGCCGCGCGGGAGGTCCATACGGACGAAGCGTTCCGCCGGCTGATGAACTACGGCGCCATCCAGTACACCTATTGCCTGTGGGGGCTGGTTCCCGGCAGCCTGCGCGACGAGGACAGCCCCTTCAACGAGTGCAGCCACGCCTATCTGTCGGCCGCGCAGGCGCTTCTTCTGTACATGCGCACGATGCCCGCAAACGATCCGGGTTTTCAGGCCGATGTCGAATCGCTCGTCTCGCGCATCGATGCCGACATGGTGCGCAGCGGCGCCTCGCTGGTGCTCTGCCGCTTCAGCGGCGAGGCTTTCAACACGGCGAGCCTGATCCGCCCGGTCTGGTCCGACATTCCGTCCCATCCACCCAGTCTGATCGCCTTCGGCATCCTGGCAATGGGGCTCAGCGCCGGCGCGATCGGGCTCGTGGGCGGCGGCCGTCGCGCCCGCCCTTCGACCTGAGAACCGGACTTCAGCGCTCCTCTCGCCGGAACGGCTTCAACAGGGCCGTGGGCGCGACCGCGTTGCGCGACATCAGCGCCATGGCGACGATGGTGAGCACGAAAGGCAGCATCAGGAACGCCTCGTAGGGAATATGCCCCAGCCCGCTCGCCTGCATCCTGAGTTGCAGGGCGTCGACGAAGGCGAACAGAAGCGCGGCCCCGGCGGAGCGCCACGGGTCCCAGCGGCCGAACACCACCAGCGCGATCGCCACCCAGCCGCGGCCGGACACGACGCCGAAGGTGAAGGCGTTGAACTGCGCCATCGTCAGGAACGCGCCGGCCAGTCCCATCAGCGCGCCGCCGAGGATGACGGCCGTCATGCGCGTGCCGATGACGCTGACGCCCGCCGAATCGGCCGCGCGCGGGTTTTCGCCGACCATGCGCACCGAAAGGCCCCACGGCGTGCGGTAAAGCACGAAGGCGGAGAGTGGGATCGCGACGATCGCCAGGTAAACGAGGCTGAACTGGCTGAACACCGCCGGCCCGAGGATCGGAATATGCGACAGCAGCGGAATGGCGACGGGCTTGAAGCCGTCTATGCTGGGCGGCACCGACTGCTGGCCGAAGATCAGCCGGTAGAAGAAATAGGCGATTCCAGAAGAAAACAGCGTGATGCCGATGCCGCAGACATGCTGCGACAGGCCAAGCACCACAGTGAACAGGCCGTGCAGCGCCCCCATCAGCGCGCCGGTCGCGGCGGCGGCGAGCACGCCCAGCCACAGGCTGCCGGTGAAATAGGCGGCGGTGAAGCCCGTCATCGCCGAAAGCAGCATGATGCCCTCGATGCCCAGGTTCAGCACCCCTGCCCGCTCCGAGAACATCTCGCCCAGCGTCGCGAAGGCGAGCGGCGTGGCAATGCGGATGATGGCGGCCAAAAAGCCGACCTGGAAGATCTGGTCCAGCACCGCGCTCATGACACGCCTCCCGTGCGGCGGATGCGGTAGGCGGTGAACAGCAGCGCCACCAGCATGGACAGCAGCGCCGTGCCCTGGATGACGTCGCTCAGGAAGGCGGGAACGCCGGTGGCGCGCGACATCGCTTCCGCGCCGGTCATGACGGCGGCCAGGAAGATGGCGGCGGGAACGACGCCGAGCGGGTTGAGCCTGGCCAGCATGGCGATGACGATGCCGGAATAGCCGTAGCCCGGCGAAATGTCGCTCATGACCTGGAAATGCACGCCGCCGACCTCGCCGACGCCGGCCAGTCCGGCAAGTCCTCCCGAGAGGATGGCCGCGGAAAGCAGCACGCGCTGGACATTGATGCCGCCATAGCGCGCCGCCTCCGGGTTTTCGCCGGTGACGCGGATCCTGAAACCGAGCGTCGTGCGGGAAATGACGAACCAGACGACGGGCGCTGCGAGCAGCGCGACGAGCACGCCGAGATGCAGGCGCGTGCCCTCCATCAGGACGGGGAAGTTGGCCGAATCCTCGATCGGCGGCGAGATCGGATAGCCGCTCAACGGGTCCTTCCAGGAGCCCTCGATCAAGGCCATCAGCGCGTAGAAGATGATGGAATTGAGGAGCAGCGAAGAGACCACGTCGTCCACCTTCAGCCGGACCCGCAGGATGGCCGGAACGAGCGCGACCGCCGCTCCGGCCGCCGCGCCGGAAAGAGCCATCAGCAGCATGGCGAGCGGGCCGGGCATCGGGATGGCGCCGACGGCGCAACTCGCGATCGCGCCGGCCAGCAACTGCCCTTCGGCGCCGATGTTCCAGAATTTGGCCCGGAAGGCGACGGCCACGGCAAGTCCGGTGAAGATCATGGGCGCAGCCCGCACCAGCGTCTCGGTGATCGCATAGCTGTCGCCGAAGGCGGAGGAAAACATCACGCCGTAGGCTTCGAACACCCCTGCGCCGGCCAGTGCGATCAGGCCGGAACACAGGACGAGCGCCGCGACCACGGCCGCAAGCGGCAGCGCCAGGTTCATCCAGGCGGGGGTGCGCTGGCGCGCTTCGAGCCGCAACGTCATGGTTGCCTCGCCCCGGCTTTCCCGGCTCCAGTCATCAGCATGCCGAGCCGCGCCACCGTGGCGTCGGCGGCGTCCACCACCCCGGCGATGCGTCCCTCGTACATCACGGCAATGCGGTCGGAGAGGACCAGAAGCTCCTCGAGGTCCTCGCTGATTACGACGATGCCGCAGCCTTTCGAGCGCAGGTCGAGGAACTTCTCGTGCACGAAGCGCGCCGCGCCGATGTCGAGGCCGCGGGTCGGCTGCGCGGCGATCAGCACCCGAGGGTCGAAAGCCAGTTCTCGCGCCAGCAGCGCCTTCTGCAGATTGCCGCCCGACAGCGCGCCCGCACGCACGAACGGGCCGGGGCAGCGAATGTCGTAGGCGCGGATCTGCTCCTCGGCGAAGGTACGGATGGCACCGGGCCGCAGCAGGCCTTTGCTCGAAAACGCCGCGGTGCCGATGCGCGGCAGCACCATCGAATCGGCGAGCGGCAAGTTGGTGACAAGACCGGTGGTCATGCGGTCCTCAGGGATGCGGCCGAGGCCGAGCGCCTGCACCTCGACCGGCGTGAAGGCCGTGACCTTCCTTCCGGCGATGGACATTTCGCCGGACGACGGCCGCACCATCCCGGACACGACGTCGGCCAGCGCCCGCTGGCCATTGCCGGACACACCGGCGACGCCGACGATCTCGCCCGACCGCACCGTCAGCGACACGTCGTGCAGCTTCATGCCGGCGTGTCCGGCTGTCGATATGCCGGCGAGCGCCAGAACAGGCTCGCCGGGGCGGGAAAGCCCCTTCACCGGCGGCACGATCTCGTGACCGCACATCAGCCGCGCCATTTCCGAGGCGGTCGTGTCGGCGGGCGCATCGATGCGGCCCGCCACCTTGCCGTGGCGCAGCACCACGCAGCGATGCGTCAGCGCCCGCACCTCGTTCAGCTTGTGCGAGATGAAGATGATGCCGAGCCCCTGTCCCGCCATCGAGCGCAAGGCGGCGAACAGGCCCTCGACCTCGCTCGGCGCGAGCACGGCGGTCGGTTCGTCTAGGATCAGCAGGCGTGCGCCTCGAAACAGCGCCTTGACGATCTCGAGGCGCTGCTGCTCGCCGACCGACAGCGCCGAGACCGGGCTGTCCGGGTCGAGCTTCAGGCCATGCTCTTTCGCGATCGCGGCAAGCCGTTCCTGCGCCCCGGCGCGGTCGAGGCGACCGTTCCTGCCCGGCATGCCGACCAGAAGGTTCTCCAGAACCGTCAGCCGCGAGGCGAGATGAAAATGCTGATGGACCATGCCGATGCCGGCAGCCAGCGCGTCGGCCGAACTCGCGATCGTCACCGGAACGCCGTTGACGCGGATTTGACCGGCATCCGGCTGGTACGCGCCGAACAGGATGTTCATCAGCGTCGTCTTGCCGGCGCCGTTCTCGCCGAGCAGCCCAAGGATTTCACCCGGCGCGACCTCGAGGTTCACGTCCTCGTTCGCCTTCACCGGCCCGAAGTTCTTGGAGATGCCGCGCATCTCGATGAGGGGTGGAAGGGAGGTCAAGGACAATTCTGAACGGCTTCAGTGAGTGACGGGACGGCGTGGCGAACTGCTCGCCTCTCCCCGTTCACGGGGAATTGAGGAGCGGTCTGCGAAGCAGACGAAAAGCCAACTGCTTGGCTTTTCGAGCGACGAAAGCCGGCAGGCAGGTGAGGGGCGGCGAACGCTAGATTGGTCCGGCGCCGCCTCTCATCCGGCCCTTCGGGCCACCTTCTCCCCGTAGACGGGGAGAAGGGAAAAGGAACTAATCCGAAACCGGCGTGTTCTCGTCAACGTCGACGCGGAAGTTGCCTTCCAGAATCTCGGCCTTCTTCTTCTCGACCATCTCCTTGACGTCGGCCGGCAGGATGTCGTCGAACTTGTGGTAGGGCGCCAGCGAGGAACCGCCCTTGGCCATGCGCGAAAAATCGCCGTAGTCCTGCGCCGTATAGACGCCGGCCTTCACCAGTTTCACCGCCTGCTCGACCGTCGGATACATGTCCCACACCGGGCCGGTGACGACCGTGTCGGGCGCCAGGCTCGACTGGTCGGACATGTTGGAGATGGCATAGACCTTCTTCTCGGCCGCCGCCTCGATGACGCCGAAGCGCTCGGCATAGATGACGTCGACGCCGGCGTCGATCTGCGCGATCGCGGCCTCCTTGGCCTTGGGCGGATCGAAGAAGGAGCCGATGAAGGTGACCTTCTTCTTCACGTCCTTGTCGGCCTCCTTGGCGCCGGCGAAGAAAGCGTTGACCAGACGGTTGACCTCCGGGATGCCCATCGCCGCGACCGCGCCGACCACGCCGGACTTCGACATCTTGCCCGCGATCATGCCCGACAGATAGGCCGGCTCATGGATCCAGTTGTCGAAGACGCCGAAATTCGGCTCGGCCGGGCCAGCGCCCGATCCGAACAGGAAGGCGGTCTTGGGGAACTGCTTGGCGGTGCGGCGGGATTCGCGCTCGGCGGCAAAGGCGTCGCCCATGACGAGGTCATAGCCTCCTTGAGCATATTCGCGCATGACGCGGCCGAAATCGGCGGTCTGGACCTTTTCCGACCATTTGTATTCGATGCCGAGTTCCTTCTCCGCCTTCTGCAGCGCCACATGGATCTGGTGATCCCACGGCTCCTCGATCGGCGTGGCGAAGACGGCGGCGACTTTCACCTTCTTGTCCTGCGCGAAGGCAAAGCGCGGCAGCATGACCGCCGTCAGGCCGGCTGCGCCGAGCCCGAGAACCTCGCGGCGCGAAAATGGCCGGCGCGGACCGGTAATCCTGTTTTCATTGCTCATGGCTTGACCCCTCTGCTGGCGCCGGTTGCGACCGGCGATCATTCTTTGGAACGCCAGACTATGAAACGGCGCCCGATGTTTGTCCACACGGTCAAATTTTGTGCCAGCGGTTGTCCCCGATGAAATCGAAGTGTCTGCCGCACCGCCCTAGAACCGCCGGAAACGACCGCCACAGCATTCTTCATTTGAATTAATTGAACGTCCGTTTTATTATTGCCCCATTACGGAGGAGAAATGGCGCGCAAGGCCGGGTCCGATGGGGAGAAGACCGAGGCGGCGATCCGCGAGGCCGGCGCCCGGCTCATCGCGCATCACGGCTACGAGGCCGTCTCGATGCGCCGGCTCGCCGGTGCGGTCGGGGTCCAGGCGGCGGCGCTCTACCGCTACTTCCCGACCAAGGAAGACCTTCTCCATTCTTTAATGCTGCGCCATATGGAGGGCCTGCTTCAGGCGTGGGCCGAGGCGCGGCCACCGGAAGGCGATCCTGCCCTGCGGCTCGCCGCCTTCGTCGAGAACCATATCGGCTTCCACATCGCGCGGCGGCATTCGACCCACGTCTCCAACATGGAACTGCGCAGCCTCTCGCCCGAAAAGCTGACACAGGTCCTCAGGCTGCGGGCCAGCTACGAGAAGGAGTTGCGCGCCATCCTGCGCGACGGTGCCGAGAGCGGCGCCTTCGCCGTGGACGACGTGGGCCTGACGGCCATGGCGATCATCCAGATGGTCACCGGCGTCATCGTCTGGTTTCGGCCGGACGAGCGCCTGTCCGTTACCGACGTGACCGCCAAATACCTTACAATGACCATGCGCCTTGTCGGTGCAGGCACAGTCCGGGAGAACGGCCATGTACGACCGTACGATGAAGTTCGGGCATGACGAGGAGATCGAGGCGTTGCGCGAGACCGTGCGGCGCTTCGCGCAGGACAGGATAGCGCCGCTGGCGGCCGCGATCGACCGCGACAACGACTTCCCCATGCCGCTTTGGCAGGAGATGGGGGCTCTCGGTCTGCTCGGCATCACCGCCGATCCGGACTGCGGCGGCTCGGGCATGAGCTATCTGGCGCATGTGATCGCCATGGAGGAAATCTCGCGTGCCTCCGCCTCGGTCGGGCTCTCCTACGGCGCGCATTCCAACCTCTGCGTCAACCAGATCAACCGCTGGGGCACCGCCGTTCAGAAGCAGAAATATCTGCCGACGCTGTGCTCGGGCGAGACGGTCGGCTCGCTCGCCATGTCGGAAAGCGGTTCCGGTTCGGACGTGGTGTCGATGAAGTTGCGCGCCGAAAAGCGCAACGACCGCTACGTGGTCAACGGCACCAAGATGTGGATCACCAACGGGCCGGATGCCGGCACGCTGGTGGTCTATGCCAAGACCGAGCCGACCATGGGCTCGCGCGGTATCACCGCCTTTCTCATCGAGCGGGAGATGAAAGGCTTTTCCGTCGCGCAGAAGCTCGACAAGCTCGGCATGCGCGGCTCCAATACCGGCGAACTCGTCTTCGAGAACGTCGAGGTGCCGTTCGAGAACGTGCTCGGCGAGGAGAACAAGGGCGTCGAGGTGCTGATGTCGGGCCTCGACTACGAGCGCACGGTGCTGGCCGGCGGGCCGCTCGGCATCATGGCCGCCTGCCTCGACGTCGCCGTCCCCTATGTGCAGCAACGTCGCCAGTTCGGTCAGGCGATCGGCGATTTCCAACTGGTGCAGGGCAAGCTCGCCGACATGTACGTGACCGCGAATGCCGCGCGCGCCTACGTCTATGCCGTCGCCGCCGCCTGCGACCGCGGCGAGACCACCCGCAAGGACGCGGCCGGCTGCATCCTATTCGCCGCCGAGAAGGCGACGCAGATGGCGCTGGATGCCATCCAGCTGCTCGGCGGCAACGGCTACATCAACGACTATCCCACGGGCCGCCTGTTGCGCGACGCCAAGCTCTACGAGATCGGCGCGGGCACGAGCGAGATACGGCGCTGGCTGATCGGACGGGAGATGATGGCGGAGGGGTGACAATTTGGCAGGTTGTGAAAATTTTGCCATTTCTAACCAGAAATGCCATATTGTGGAGATTGTGACAGGAGATGGTCCCATGCCCTCCAGGAAAGGCCTCGCAGAAGAGGCTCAATCCTTCGGCGACGACACCAGCGAACTTTCTTCGGTCGGCCACATGCGGCTGAAGATCGACTCCGCCGGACGTATCGTCATCCCCGCCGAAATGCGCGCAGCGATGATGGTCAGGCCGGGAGATATGGTGACGGCCGAGGTCGTGGACGGCGAGTTTCACCTCGTCTCGCCCGAGGTGGCGCTGAAGCAGGTGCGGGCTTTCGCGCGCAAGTGGAAGGCGGAGCACCCCGGCGAAAGCGTCGTGGACGAATTGATCGCCGACCGGCGAGAAGAAGCACGGCGTGAACTTGAAGAAGCAAACACCTGGCGCAAAGCGCACGGTCTGCCGCCACTCGAATGACACCTCTCATTCTCGATTCATCCGCGATCATGGCGATCGTGCTTGACGAGCGCGGGAGCGATGTCGCGGCCGGACTGGCTCCGGGCGCCAGGCTGAGCAGCGTCAATCTCGCCGAGATCATAACGAAGTGCATTGAAAAGGCCGTGCCACCTGAAATTGCGACAACCTATATTCGACAGGGCCATATCGAAATCGTCGATTTCGATACCGATCTGGCAATTCTGTCAGGCAATCTGTTCAAGCAGGCGAAGAAAGGCGTCCTTTCGCTGGGCGACCGTGCCTGTCTCGCCACGGCCATCAGATTGAAGGGTACCGCCGTCACCGCAGACCGCATCTGGGCCGAACTCGACCTGCCCTGTAGGGTCGAACTGATCCGCTGATTTCGGAGATTTCATGCCCGCCCTCGCCTCCTCCGTCTCCGCCACCTCCGAAACCTTCCGCGCCAATGCGCAAAGGATGCGCGATCTCGTCGCCGACATTTCCGAGAAGGCCGAGACCATCCAGCGGGGCGGTTCGGAGGAAGCGCGCCAGCGGCATGTCTCGCGCGGCAAGCTGCTTCCCCGCGAGCGGCTGGCGCAACTGCTCGACACCGGCTCGCCCTTCCTGGAAATCGGCCAGTTCGCGGCCTGGGACATGTATGGCGGCGACATCGCCTCGGCAGGCATGATCGCCGGGATCGGTCGGATCGAGGGCCAGGAGGTGATGGTCGTCGTCAACGATGCCACGGTGAAGGGCGGCACCTATTATCCGCTGACCGTGAAGAAGCATCTGCGCGCGCAGGAAATCGCGGCCCAGAACAACCTGCCCTGCATCTACCTGGTCGATTCAGGCGGCGCCAACCTGCCGAACCAGGACGAAGTGTTCCCGGACCGCGAGCATTTCGGGCGCATCTTCTACAACCAGGCGAACATGAGCGCGGCGGGCATTCCGCAGATCGCCTGCGTGATGGGCTCCTGCACGGCTGGCGGCGCCTATGTGCCGGCGATGGCCGACGAATCCATCATGGTGAGGAAGCAGGCCACCATCTTCCTCGGCGGTCCGCCGCTGGTAAAGGCGGCGACCGGCGAGGTCGTGACGGCGGAGGAACTGGGTGGCGCCGACCTCCACACCCGCGAAAGCGGCGTGGCGGACCATCTGGCGGTGGACGATGCGCACGCACTGGCGATCGTCCGGCGCATCGTCAAGAACCTGAATCGGAACAAGGTGGTAAGCCCTGCCCTGCAGAAACCGATTCAACCGCTTTACGCGGCGGACGAGATCTACGGCATCGTACCGACGGACCTGCGCCAGCCCTACGACGTGCGCGAGGTGATCGCCCGCATCGTCGACGGTTCGGAACTGGACGAATTCAAGGCCAATTACGGCACCACGCTGGTCACCGGCTTCGCCCATCTCTACGGCATGCCGGTCGGCATCATCGCCAACAACGGCGTGCTGTTTTCAGAGTCGGCGTTGAAGGGCGCGCACTTCATCGAACTGTGCTGCCAGCGCAAAATCCCGCTGGTCTTCCTGCAGAACATCACCGGCTTCATGGTCGGCAGGAAATACGAGGCGGGCGGCATCGCCAAGGACGGCGCCAAGCTGGTGACGGCGGTGGCGACCGCGCAGGTGCCGAAGGTGACGATGATCATCGGCGGCTCGTTCGGCGCCGGCAATTACGGCATGTGCGGCCGCGCCTATTCGCCCCGCTTCCTGTGGATGTGGCCGAACGCACGTATCTCGGTGATGGGCGGCGAGCAGGCGGCGATGGTTCTGGCGCTGGTCAAGCGCGACGGCATCGAGCGCAAGGGCGGCCGCTGGAGCGCGGAGGAAGAGGCCGAATTCAAACGCCCGACGCTGGAGAAATACGAACACGAGGGCCATCCGCTCTATTCCTCGGCGCGGCTGTGGGACGACGGCATCATCGATCCAGCCAAAAGCCGCGAGGTGCTGGCGCTGTCGCTGAGCGCGGCGCTGAATGCGGGGATAGCGGAGACAAGGTTCGGGGTGTTCCGGATGTGAGGGAAGTCGAATGACTTTCGGGGTTTTCATCCATCGCTCAGATTCGATCTACAGCGACATTCCGGCTGAAAGCTATCAATTTCCGCCGCAATATCTCGGGCGGGTTCAGGCCTGCATTGGAGACTGGATCGTCTATCTCGAACCAAGCAAGGTGCCGCAAACACGCGGCTACTTTGCGGTGGCAAAAATCCAGCAAGTCATTCCAGATCCGGGCACGGCTGGCATGTATCGGGCTATCGTCGAGGCCGGAACTTATCTCGAATTTGCTGATCCCGTTCCGTTTACGGGCCTTGCTGGCCCTATCGAAAGCGGCCTTTTGAACGACGAAGGTCGAATTTCAGGGCGCGCGCAATCAGCGGTTCGGCCGCTTTCGCCAGCCGACTTCCGCCGGATTGTCGAAGCCGGATTGGACGAGCACGAAGCCTTGCTCCCGCGCATCGGCGATGCCGCTTCCAACGGATTTGAGGACGAGCAGGCGCCTTTCGTCTATGAGCAGGAACGTGTCCGGGTCGAGCGCCTCGTCTCGCGCGTCATGCGCGACCGCGTGTTCCGAAGCCTCGTGCTCAATGCCTACGACCAGCGCTGCGCGATCACCGGACTCAAGCTGATCAATGGCGGTGGACGCGCCGAAGTTGAAGCCGCCCATATTCGTCCAGTCGAGGCCAACGGACCAGACAGCTTGCGTAACGGGATCGCACTGTCTGGCACTGCGCACTGGATGTTCGACCGAGGCATGATCAGCCTTGCCGATGATCTGACCATACTGGTGTCGCGGCAGGTCAACGACCAGGAAGGAGTGCGGGCGATGGTCAATCGCAGCGGGCTCGCGATCGTGCCTGAACGCGCAGCGCAGCGCCCTCACCCCCAGTTCCTAAAATGGCACCGCGACAACTGCTTCAAGCAGTAGCAAGGGCCAACAGCGCTATCCACCCCTACCCCATCGGACTGCGCCGCATCGCGCCCAGCACCAGTAGCGGCAGGAGCGTGGTCAGTACGATGGCGATGAAGGCCATCGCCATGCCGAGGCCGATCGAGCCCTGGTCGAACTGCCGCCAGATGAAGGTCGCCACCGTCTGCACGCCGACCGGCGCGACGAGGATGGAGGCGACCAGCTCGCGCGAGGCAACGGCAAATACAAGCAGCATGGAGGAGATCACGCTCGGCGCGATCAGCGGCAGGAGGATGCGGCGCAACGCCGTGATGCCGGACGCGCCGCAGACCCGCGCAGCGGCTTCCAGGCTGTCGCCGATCTGGAGAAGCGCTGCGTTGGTGTAGCGCACCGGATGCGGCAGCAGGATGCAGCAATAGGCGAGCAGCAGGATGAGCGTGGTGTTGTAGGGCGTCACCGGCAGGAAAGGCTGGTTCCAGGCCAGGATCAGCCCCACCGCCACGACGATGCCCGGCAGTGCGTTCGGCAGCATGGCGAGCACGTCGATGGTGCGCCGGCCGCGCGTTCCGGTCTTGACGACGACATAGGAAACCAGCGCGCCGAGCAGGCCCGCGATCAGCGCGGTCGCCACTCCGAGCGACAGGCTGGTGCCGAGCGCCCTGAGGCCGCCGGCGGAATCATTGAGGATCGCGGCGAAATTCTGCAAGCCGAGATTGCCGGCAACCAGGCCGCCCGAAATGGTCTTCTGCATCGCCGTTGCCAGCACGGCGAACAAGGGAACGCCGGTGGCCAGACTCGCGACTGCCGCGAACAGCGCCAGCACCGGCACGGTAAGGCGGCCGAGCGGGCGCTTGTCCCTGGCTGACGGGCGGCCGCCGGTGGTCTCGAAGGAACGCCCGGCCAGCACCCGCCGCTGCACGAGGAAGGCGAGGAAGGACAGAAGCACGAGCAGGAGCGAGATGACGGCCGCGCCCGGCAGGTCGATCGGCCAGTCGGAAATCCTGAGGTCGATGCCGCTCACCAGCACCTCGAAGCCGGCACGCCGTCCGAGCGCGGCAGGCGTGCCGTATTCCTCGATCGCCATCGCGAAGACGAGCAGCAGGCTCGCCGCCAAGCCGGGCGTCGCCAGCGGCAGGGTGACGCGCCAGAAAGCACGCACTGGCGAGGCGCCGAACACCCGCGCCACGTCGGAATAGCGCGCGCCCACCGCCTCGACGGTGCGCGAGACGGAGAAATAGACCACCGGGAAAGTATTGAGCGCCATCACCAGCGTCATGCCGCCGAGCGAAAACAGGAAGGACGACAGGTTGAAACCGGCAAGCTGCTGGAGATAGCCGTTCGGCTGCAGCGTCATGATCCAGCCCAGCGTCGCGATATAGGGCGGGATCATGAAGGGGACGAGGAAGAGCACGTCCCAGACAGGCGCGAAGGGAATGCGGAACAGCGCCCGTGCGACACCGAGGGGAACGGCAAGAACCGCCGCGAGCGCGACGACCGCCAGACCGAGCAGCACGGTGTTGACGGTCATGCCGACGAGATCGCGGCTGGCCAGCGTCTCGACCAATGGCGCGAAGGGTGTTGCGAACGAACCCGAACCGAGCCCCGGAAAGAGCGCTTGCAGGACGATGAAGAGAAAGGGAACGGCGACGAGCAGCACGAGCCCGGCGCCGGCGGTCCACACCGCCGGCCGCGCGCCGCCCAAGCCGGACGCCGTCATTTCGCTTACTTGAAGATATCGGCCATCTGGCCGAGGATCTCCTTGCGCTTGCCGTACACTTCTGCGGTGTCGTATTTCAGCAGCTTGAGATCGCCGATCAGCGGGCGGTTGGCGGGAACGTCGGTGCGGGCCGGCATCAGCATCTGGTCGGCCACCATCTTCTGCCCTTCATCGGACAGCATGTAGTCCACGAATTTTTTGGCGTCGTCCTGGTTCTTCGACCATTTCATGATCATGATCGGACGCGGCGCGACGACCGTGCCGGACTCGGGGAAAATCACGTCGATCGTCTCGCCCTTTTTCTTCGCGTTCAGCGCAATGTAGTCGACCGCGCCGAACACGGCGGCCTTGGCGCCCTGAAGCACCGGGTTCAGCGCGTCGGCGTTGGCGCCGGCGATGACCGCGCCGTTGGCCTTCAGTTCCTTGAACAGCTTCCAGTCGTCCTGCGCGGCTAGCGCCGCCGTCAGTTCGAAGGACGAGCCGGACTTCGCGGGATCGGGGATGTTGACAAGGTCCTTGAATTCGGGCTTGGCCAGATCAGCCCAATCGGCCGGCTTCGGCGTGCCGCTTTTGGTGTTCCAGACGATGCCGAGGCCGGAAACGCCCTGTGCGACGGCCGTATCGGTCTTGAGGAAATCCGGCACCTTGGCGGCGTTTGGGCTGGTATAGGGAACCAGCCAGCCGCGCTTGGCGAAATCGCTGGCCGTGTCCCACGAAGCCGAAATGACGACGTCGACGACCGGGTTGGACGCCTCGGCCTCGATGCGGGCCATGACCTTGCCGGTGGTGGCCTGAAACACGTTGACCTTGACACCGGTCTTTTCGGTGAAGCCGGCCGACAGTTTGTCGATGAGTTTCTGTGGCCCGGCGGTGTAGACGGTGACGTCGGCGAGCGCCGAGGAGGCGAAAAGACTTCCCGCTGCGAGCAGCGTCGCGGCGAGGACCGATTTCAAGGCAATGGACATATCCCTATCCCTCTGATTGGACGTGATTGATCGGCTCCGCCGGAAACCAGCGGAGATGGCTGGGCTCCAGGGCGAGCCCAATTCGTTCGCCCGCATGGGCGCGCGTATCGCTTGCAACCTGGACGGTGATGCCATCTCCCGGCTGCCCCAGCGCTACGGTCAGCGCATAGCCCTCGCCGCGGAACAGCGATTGCACGATGACGCCTTCCATCACCGCCTCGCTGTCGCCGGACGGCCGCAGGGCCTTGCGGGAAAGCAGGATTTTCGCTTTCCCGGCAGGACAAGGCGCATCGGGCGGTGCCGGTATCGAAATGCCGGTCTTCTCCAGCCGCCATGCGCCATCCGCGAACACCGCGTCGGCAACCGCACCGAGCTTGAGGAATTCCGCCACTTCCGAGGAAGCGGGCCTATCCACAAGCGTCTCCGGCGATGCGAGCTGCGCGATTTCGCCCTTGCGCATCACCGCCACCTCGTCGGCGAGGGTGAAGGCCTCGCCGTGGTCATGCGTGACGTAGATCGCCGTCAGGCCGAGACCGGAGACGAGTTGCGCGATCTCGCCGACCAACAGCTCGCGCAACTCGCGGTCGAGATTGGACAGCGGCTCGTCGAACAGGACGATGCGGGGCGCGGCGACGATGGCGCGGGCGATGGCGACGCGCTGCTGTTGCCCGCCTGAAAGGTCAGCCGGCCTGCGCTCGGCCATGCCGTCCAATCCCACCCGGGCCAGTGCCTCCATGACCATGCGGTTTCGCTCCGGCTTCGAGACCCGGCGCATCTCGAGCGGAAAGCCGACATTGGCCGCCACGCTCATGTGCGGCCAGAGCGCGTAATCCTGGAAGACCATGCCAAGCGCCCGCCGTTCCGGCGGAACGAACGCGCCGGTCGCGGCATCCGCCACTTTGCGGCCGTCGATGCTGACGGCGCCACAGGTGGGCGCCAGCAAGCCCGCCAACAGCCGCAGCAGCGTGGTCTTGCCGCAGCCGGACGGTCCGAGCAGCGCCAGCGTCCTGCCGCGCTCCAGCGACAGGTCTATGCCTCGCAGCACCGGCGTTTCGCCGTAGCGCTGCTCCAGCGCCTCAACGGCGATGGCGCTGGCCTGCAACGGCTTGTCTGGAGAAAGCATCGAACGGATTTCTGCTGGTGGCCGGCCGATCCGGCATTGAAAGAAAGGCCGGCGCCCCTCGCCGACCCGCTTGCACGGCAGTAGAGACCGCAGATGACAGGAATATTACAATTCGATGAGACGGCTACGGATCGTCGGGCGCGGCCCGCCGACGCCCTATCGACGCGAATCGACGGTTGATGCTATCTGCGGTTGATCGACGGAGGACGCAATGAACGAGACACCGCCCGGCGCCGAGCCGCTCCACCATCACATCAGGCCGATGCGCGGGCGCGATCCGCATGAGGCGCATCGCACGGCGACGCCGCTGGAGCTTCTGTTCGACCTCACCTTCGTCACCGCCTTCGGGGTGGCGGCCTCGCAGTTCGCGCACCTTCTGGCGGAAGGCCATGTCGGCGCCGCGCTGATCGGCTTCGCCTTCGCCAGCTTCGCGATCTGCTGGGCGTGGATCAACTTCTCATGGTTCGCATCGGCCTACGACACCGACGACTGGGTCTTCCGCCTCGCGACCATGATGCAGATGATCGGCGTGCTGGTGCTGGCGATCGGGCTGCCGCGCATGTTCGCCTCGCTCGACCATGGCGGGCATGTCGATAATTCGATCATGGTGCTGGGATATGTGGTCATGCGCGTGGCCATGGTGTTCCAATGGCTGCGCGCGGCAAGGCAGGACAAGCAGCGCCGGCGCGCCTGCCTGACCTATGCCATCGCCATCTCGATCGCGCAGGTCGGCTGGATCATGCAGATCCTGTTCGACTGGCCGCTGGGAACCACCATCGTGCTGGTCGTCGTCCTGGGCCTGATCGAGCTGGCCGGGCCGGTGCTTGCTGAAAACAAGGACGGCGGCACCCCCTGGCATGCGCACCACATCGTGGAGCGCAACAGCCTGTTCGCCATCATCGCGCTCGGCGAAGGCGTCGTCGGCACGGTGGCGTCGCTGTCCGCAGTCGTCGACGAACAGGGCTGGACGGTGGACGCCGGCCTTGTGGGCGTCGCCGGCATGGGCCTCACCTTCGGCATCTGGTGGGTCTATTACATGCTGCCCTCGGCGCAGGTGCTGCACGCCCATCGCGAACGGTGCTTCGTGTGGGGTTACGGCCAGATGGTGGTTGTGGCCGCCATCGTCGCCATCGGCGCCGGACTGCACGTCGCGGCCTATTTCATCGAGCACAAAGCGCATATCGGCGAATTGGCGGCGGTGCTTGCCGTCGCCGTTCCCGTCGGAGTTTTCCTCCTCGCGATCTACGCGCTCTACGCCTATCTGGTGCGCGGTTTCGACCCGCTTCACAAATGGCTGCTCATGGGAACGCTGGCGGTGGTGCTGACAGCCGTCGCCGCGGCAATGGCGGAGGTGGACATGGCGATATGCCTCGTCGTCCTCATGCTCGCCCCGATGGTCACGGTCGTCGGCTACGAGATATGGGGTCACCGGCATCAGGCACAGGCGCTTTCGTCGGACCAAGGCCCGACGCTGCACTGAGCGCCGGGCCGAGCACCCCATCGATCCGGTCAACCGCCTTTGGTGCCAATCGCGTCGAGCTCGGCGACGGCATCCGCCGGCAATTCCAGTTCCGCCGCGGCGAGATTCTCGCGCAGATGCGCGCGCGACGACGTTCCGGGAATGAGCAGGATATTGGGCGAGCGCCGCAGCAGCCACGCGAGCGCAACCTGCATGGGCGTCGCGCCGAGCCTCGCCGCGACGCCGTTCAGCGTCTCCGATTGCAACGGGCTGAAGCCGCCGAGCGGGAAGAACGGCACGTAGGCGATGCCGTCGCGGGCGAGTTCATCGATCAGGGCGTCGTCGTTGCGATGAGCGATATTGTACTGGTTCTGGACGCAGACGATGTCGACCATCGCCCGCGCCTCGGCGATCTGCGCCGGCGTGACGTTGCTCAAGCCGATATGGCGCACGAGACCTTCCCGCTGCAGGTCGGCAACCACGGAAAGCGGCTCTTCGATCGAGCCTTCAGCGGGACCATGCGTGTCGAACATGATGCGCAGGTTGACGACCTCCATCGCGTCGAGGCCGAGATTGCGAAGGTTGTCTTCGACCGCGCTGCGCAGTTCCGCCGGCGCATAGGCGGGCAGCCATTCCGCCTGATCGTTGCGGCGGGCGCCGATCTTGGTGACGATGGCGAGATTGCCGGGATAGGGATGCAGCGCTTCGCGGATGATCCGGTTGGTGACGTGCGGGCCGTAGAAATCGCTGGTGTCGATATGATCGACGCCGCTTTCCACCGCCTCGCGCAAGACGGCGAGCGCCTCGTCGTGGTTCTTCGGCGGGCCGAACACGCCCGGTCCCGCAAGCTGCATGGCGCCGTAGCCGAGCCTCCTCACGGTTCGATCGCCAAGTCTGTAGGTGCCGGACTTTTCAATGTTGGTCATGAATGCCTCCTTCAGCGGATGGCCGACAAATAGCGCTTGCGCTGGCGTTCGATAAGAATGCACAATCTGAACAGGTTGTGCGGAAATCAGGACAATAAATGCGGATCTTGCCGACCTGAATGCTTTCGTCGCGGTGGCGCGAGCCGGCGGCTTTCGCGACGCCGCACGCCGGAGCGGCCGCAGCGCGTCGGCGCTGAGCGATGCGGTACGCCGGCTGGAATCGCAGCTCGGAGTGCGGCTGCTCAACCGCACGACCCGCTCCGTCATGCCGACCGAGGCCGGCCGGCGCCTGCTGGAAAGGCTGACGCCGGCGCTGTCCGAGGTCGAATCCGCGCTCGACGTCGTCAACACCTTCCGTGACCGGCCTGCGGGCACGCTGAAGCTCAACGTGCCGATCAGCGTCGCCCGGCTGGTGCTGCCCTCGATCGTGCCGCCCTTTCTCGAAGCCTATCCCGACATCCGGCTGGAGGTGGTGGCGGAGGAAAGCTTCGTCGATCTTCTCGCCGCCGGCTGCGACGCCGGTATCCGCTACGACGAACGGCTGGAGCAGGACATGATCGCCGTGCCGATCGGCCCGCGCACGCAACGCTTCGCGGTCGCTGCCGCGCCAGCCTATCTCGACCGCCACGGCCGCCCGCTGCACCCGCGCGACCTGCTCTCGCACGCCTGCCTGCGCGGCCGCTTTCCTTCCGGGGCGCTGGCGACATGGGAGTTCGAGCGCGACGGCGAGACGGTGACGGTCGATCCGACCGGCCCGCTGATCGTGGGACTGGGCGGCGCGGCCGAGCTTTCCGTGGACGCCGCCGTGGGCGGGATCGGTATCGTGACACTGTTCGAGGACTGGCTGCTCCCCTTTTTCGAGCGCGGCGACCTGGAGCCGGTGCTGGAAGACTGGTGGCCGCGCTTCTCCGGTCCGTTCCTCTACTATCCCGGCCGCCGGCTGGTCCCCGCACCGCTCAGGGCCTTCGTTGATTTCGTGAAAGAGAACAACCGATATCCAGGAGACCTTTCTTGACTGTCTCTCGTTTGCGATACATATCATGCGTCATGAACGCACGTACCTCCATGCTCCATGTCCGTGTCGACGAGGACACCAAGGAACAGGCTGCCATCGCGCTTGAAGCGATGGGGCTGTCCATGTCCGACGCCGTCCGGCTCTTTCTCAAGCGCGTCGTCGCCGACCAGGCTTTTCCGCTGGAACTCAAGGTGCCGAACGCGGCCACCCGGACGGCAATGGCGGAAGCGGACGAGATTGCAGCAAAAGGCAAGGCGCGATTTGGGTCCGCCGACAATGTGATGGCCGACCTTGAAAAGGCCGCGGGAAAGTAAGCGCGCGGCGCAACCGCGCCGCTCGGACTACACCAGGCAATTTCTCAAGGATTGGGAGCGGCTTTCGCGCGCCGGACGGCACGACATGAACCGTTTGAAGCAGGTCATGCTGCTGTTGATCGCCAATGACGGGCCGCTTGGACCGGAATGGAGCGATCACCCGCTGAAAGGCGACTGGGCCGGCCATCGCGAGTGCCATGTCGGGGGCGACTTTCTTCTCGCCTACAAGATCGACGACGAAGGCAGGTCGGGACAGGTCATTTTCGTTCGTGCCGGCACGCATGCGGAACTGTTCGCGGAATGACCGGTTTCCCCAAACCTTGCACCCTGTCCCATCCGGCATACCTATAGAAGCGAATCCATTTTTCCGGCGCCTCCCGCCGGATCTGTCATCGGGAGCACGACAGAATGCCCATCGCCCCCATCCGTCATTCACTCGTTTCGCTGCGGGCCATCGTGCCGGACGACGCCTTCACCGCCTCCGCTCTGGGAACGGAGCGGGAAGGATCCGGCGTCGTCATCCGTGAGAGCGGGCTGGTACTGACCATCGGCTATCTCATCACCGAAGCCGAGGAAGTCTGGCTGACCCGGCACGACGGGCGTGTGGTCGCCGCGCATCCGCTGGCCTACGACCAGGAGACGGGCTTCGGCCTCGTTCAAGCACTGGGCGACCTGGGGCTGCCGGCCCTGCCCTTCGGCGATTCCCAAGCGGCGCGGGTCGGCGATCCGATCATGCTGATCGACGGCGGCGGTCACGCGGTCGAGGGCAAGATCGCCGCGCGGCAGGAATTCGCCGGCTACTGGGAGTACCTGCTGGACGATGCCATTTTTACCAGTCCGGCGCATCCGTCCTGGGGCGGTGCCGCACTGGTCGACGCGCAGGGCACACTGCTCGGCATCGGGTCGCTCAGGCTCCAGATGGCGAGCGGCGGCGACGTCGCCGATATCAACATGGTGGTGCCGATCGACCTCATCGAACCGATCTTCGACGACCTGATCAAGCGCGGCGCGGTGAAAAAGCAGCCGCGCCCCTGGCTCGGTGCGTTCTCGGCCGAACACAACGGCAAGGTGGTCGTCATGAGCGTCGCCGACAACGGCCCGGCCGAAAAAGCGGGCCTGCAACCGGGTGACGTGATCTCCGACATCCGCGACCAGGAAGTGCGCGGGCTTGCTGATTTCTACCGCACATTGTGGTCGAGCGGGCCGGCCGGCGTCGAACTGCCGCTGCGCGTGGTGCGCGACGGCCGCGAGGCATGGCTGCGGGTGAAATCCGCCGACCGCGACGCCCTGTTGAAGAAACCGCAGATGCAGTGAGGCCTTTCTCCCCCGACCGAGGGGAGATAAAAGGCTTCCATGTTCTCGAAAATCCTCATCGCCAATCGCGGCGAGATCGCCTGTCGTATCATCCGTACCGCGCGAAGGATGGGCGTGCGCACGGTGGCGGTCTATTCCGACGCCGACGCGCGTGCCCTGCATGTCGAGATGGCGGACGAGGCGGTGCGCATCGGTCCGTCGCCAGTGGGCGAGAGCTATCTGGTTGCGGAGAACATCATCGAGGCCGCGCGGATGCGCGGTGCCGAGGCCATCCACCCCGGTTATGGCTTCCTGTCGGAAAATCCGGATTTCGTCGACCGGGTCGTAGCCGCCGGGCTGACCTTCATCGGCCCGTCCGCCGCCTCCATTCGCGCCATGGGCCTGAAGGACGCAGCTAAGCGCCTCATGGAAAAAGCCGGTGTACCGGTCGTGCCGGGATACCACGGCGAGGCCCAAGAGATCGTCGTGCTCGCCTCCAAGGCGCGCGAGATCGGCTATCCGGTGCTTATCAAGGCGCGCGCCGGCGGCGGCGGCAAGGGCATGCGCCGCGTCGATCATCCCGACGATTTCGCCGAAGCGCTGTCGGCCGCGCGGCGCGAAGCCAAGGCCGCCTTCGGCGACGATCGCGTGCTGGTGGAGAAATATGTCGAGAAGCCCCGCCACATCGAGGTCCAGGTGTTCGGCGACAATTTCGGCAACGCCGTGCACCTGTTCGAGCGGGACTGCTCGGCGCAGCGCCGCCATCAGAAGGTGATCGAGGAAGCGCCCGCTCCCGGCATGACGACCGAGATGCGCCAAGCCATGACCGACGCGGCCGTGACCGCTGCGCAGACCATCGCCTATTCCGGCGCCGGCACGATCGAGTTCATCGTCGACGCCTCGGCGGGGCTGCGCCCTGACCGCTTCTGGTTCATGGAAATGAACACGCGACTGCAGGTCGAGCATCCGGTGACGGAGATGATCACCGGTGTCGATCTCGTGGAATGGCAGTTGCGGGTTGCGGCCGGCGAGAAATTGCCGGCTATACAGGACGACATCAAGCTAGACGGCCATGCCTTCGAGGCCCGCCTTTACGCCGAAGATCCGGCAAAAGGCTTCCTGCCGGCGATCGGCACGCTCCATCACGTGCGCTTTCCCGAGACCGCGCCGCCGGAAACGGACATGCGTATCGAGACTGGCGTGCGCCAGGGCGACGCGATTTCGCCCTGGTACGATCCGATGATCGCCAAGCTGGTGGTACATGGGCACGACCGGGCGTCGGCGCTGGCGGGGCTGCGCGCGCTGCTGGCCGGGACCGAGGTCGCTGGCTCGACGGTCAACACCGCCTTCCTCGATGCGCTTGCAGCCGATCCCGAATTCGCCGCCGGCGATGTCGATACCGACCTGATCGGAAGAAAGCAGGAAAGCCTGACCGATGCGCTGGCGCCGGATGCAGGAATTGTCGCGACGGCGGTGCTGTCCGCGGCTGGTGTCGACGACAGGCCGTCGGCGGACGATCCGTGGTCAGCGCTCGCGGGATATGCGCATTTCCACGCCGCGCAAAAGCGGATATCGCTTCGCTCAGGCGACCAGGAGACCACGGCAAGCATCGGCTTCAAAGATGGCCATGCCGTGGTCACGCTGCCCGGAGGCGAGACGGTCTCCCCGCCAGATCATCCCCGGCTCGCGCGTTGGCCGGGCCATGTCACCGTCTTCAGCGGAGCCGTGAGCCACACCTTCGCTGTGCCCGACCCGCTTGCGCAGGCCGAAGACGCCAGCACCGGCACGGGTTCGCTGCGGGCGCCGATGCCGGGCCTGGTCAAGCTGGTGAGGGCCGCCAAGGGCGAGGCCGTAACGAAAGGCCAGCCACTTCTCGTTCTGGAAGCCATGAAGATGGAGCACGTCATCGCGGCACCGCATGACGGCCTGATCGCCGACATCGCAGACGAAGGCGCCCAGGTCACCGATGGCGCGGTGCTGGTGCGGTTTTCCGAACAGGCCTGAGGACGGGAATCAGAGCTTTCAGCACGATGGGCGCGAGGCCGCAAACGCGGCATGATCTTGCGAATTGTACGGAAATCCCGTATATCACCGCCTGATGAAAGACAGGTTCGATCCTGCCAAGGACGCGGCCAACCTTCGCAAGCATAAAGTGCCGCTGGCCTTCGGTGATCGGATTTTCGAAGACGGCAACCATCTCGTTATCCCGTCGATCCGCGAAATCGATGGCGAAGAGCGGTTCAAGGTGGTCGGGATCGTAGAAGAAAAGCTGTTCACCGGCGTTTTCGTCTGGCGAGGTCAATTGCCTCGCTTCATCTCGGTCAGAAGGAGCAATAAAGGTGAAGAACGAACATATCGCGCTGACGTCTGACCCGACCGACGTTGAAGATTTCGATGTAACGATTGAGGCCCTTGACCGGGCCCAGCGCGCTCGCCTGATCCGCAAGACGCGAACCGGCCTCGGTTTGTCCCAGTCCGAATTCGCCCGTCGCTTCCGGGTTCCGGTCGGCACGTTGCGGGACTGGGAACAGGCGCGCGCCACCGCGCCGGATTTTGCCGTCGCTTACGTTCGCGTCATCGGCCGTCATCCGGACATGGTCGCCAAGTCGGTGGCGTAGTCCCACCGCTGACGAGACAAGCCAAACCGACAAACCGGGTTGCTACGATTAAAAAGGCCGGGTTCACCCCGGCCTGTTTCATTTCCCGATCTATCGCATAACGATCAGGGCTGGATCGGTGCGTATTTGCCGTCGTGCCACTGGTTGATGTCGTAGCTGGCGTTCTTCATATCGCCCTTCTCGTCGAAGACGACGTCGCCAACCACCGTGTGGATCGGCTCGCCGTTCTTCAGCGCCTCGGCCACCTTTGCCGGGTCTTCGCTATTCGCGCGCTCGATGCCCTGCGCGAAGGCCTGGATCACCGCATAGGAGAACAGCGTGAAGCCTTCCGGCTGGAATCCGCCGGCCTTGATCTTCTCCACCGCCTCCTTGGCCTCCGGCTTGGCCTGCGGGTCGGACGGGAACACGAACATCGTCCCCTCGCCCGCCGGCCCGGCGACCTGCCAGAATTCCGGCGAGGCGATGGAGTCGGGCATGATGAGCTGGAACTTGAAGCCCTGCTCGGCGGCCTGGCGCAGGATCAGGCCGGCCTCGGGGTGGTAGCCGCCGAAATAGACCACGTCGGCCTTCATTTCCTTCAGCTTGGTGACAAGCGCCGAATAGTCCTTTTCGCCTGCATTGATGCTTTCGTTGAGGACTTCCTTGAGGCCGTTCTCGTTCATCGTCTTGCGGACGGCGTCGGCGACGCCCTGGCCGTAGGCGCTCTTGTCATCGAGAATGACGACGTTCTTGCCGGCATATTTCTTGGCAATCCACGGGCCGATGAAGGCGCCCTGCTGATCGTCGCGCGTGTAAAGACGCATGATCGTGGTCCAGCCCTTGGCCGCGGCGTCGTCGGTCATGACGGGGTTGGACGAGGCCGGGCTCATCATCAGCGCGCCGCCTTCGGCATAGACGGCGGAGGCCGGAATGCTCGAACCGGAACAGGCGTGGCCGTCGATGAACATGACGCCGTTACCGAGGATGCGGTTGGCGATCGACACGGCCTGCTTCGGATCGCACTGATCGTCCTCGATGTCGAGCTTGACCTGCTTGCCCATGACGCCGCCCTTGGCGTTGATGGCGTCCGCGGCGGCCTGCGCGCCTTGCTTGAACTGGTCGCCGATGGTCGCGAGCTGGCCCGTCATCGGCCCCGCGACGGCGAACGTGATGTCGTCGGCCCGAGCCGCCTGGCCCCAGGCCATCATGCCGAGAAGCGCGGCACCCGCCAGGTATTTCGCAATTTTCATGAACAAGCCTCCCCAATGCTTGCGCCGCCGTCTGCGGCGCTGTTCCACCCACGCGGCAAGATTCCATCGCCTTGCCGCATTGTCTTGGCGCATCGATAGCACGCCATTGGTCCTGCAAGCTACAGCAACCGGCAGAAAGACGAAAGCCGCGCCGGCTCATTTCGGCCGGTCGCGGCTTTCGCGGAGGAACCTGCCCGATGCCCCCCGGCTTCAAGCAGGTTCCCGCCTTCCCTGTCGCCGCGCGGCTGGCCGTTGCACGGCTGCCGCGTCTGGTCTTTGGGCAGAGCCTTGTCTGCCCTGATTGCGCCTGAGACGCGCAACCCCGGCCGGTTGATTCCAGCCCTTTTCCCCCTCCGGGAGTATCCGGAAAGCGCCTTCGCCCTGCGGCACGCGCTCTTTAATGAACCGTCATCCACTCGCGTGCTTCGCGCAGCGCCTTGGCGATCTCGACCTTCGACATCGTCACCGAAAGTTCCGAGCGAAGTTCTGCCGCCCGCAGCGAGCCTTTGATCGCGGCGATGTTGAACCATTTGTGGGCGGCGATGACATCGATCTCGCAGTCGCGACCGGTCGCGTACATCATGCCCAGTTCGAAGAGAATGTCGGCCTGCGCGGTGGCGCCCATGGCGCCGACACCAGCTTCAAGCATCTCGAAACGTGCCATTTTGCAATCCCCTGTTCAGGTCCCTGTTGTCTCCCGAGAGCCCCGTCATTGTCCCCTGGCGGGCTGCTCTTGCGATGCTTTCGAGAATGCCGGCGACGCTTGAATTGCGCGTTAAATGGCTTGCTTAATTTGGAGAAAACAAAGCTGAAACAGGAGGTAAACGGCACCAAGCGTTAAGGATAGAAATCCCGCGATTGCAGCGTTTCGCCTAAAATTCGAAGAAAATGCCGGTGTCGAAGCTCAACGATCCGGTAACCAAGGAAACAGGCGGCCCCTTCACCGCTTGCGGTCTTGTGCCCTTCCAGAACCGCTCCAAGGTCCGCAGGGACCAACGCGATTTCTTCTGCGGCACCGGCTTTCCCATCGGTCGACTGTGCGCTAGCTTACGTTTGCGTAAACGTCGCACCTGCCGCGACGCCGCCAAGGGAGGACACGACATGCTTCGCACGACAGGCCTGGCCCTCGCGGCCATCGCATTCATGGCCGGCCCCGCGTTGGCCGATCCGATCGAGGGCAACTGGAAGACCGCGTCAGGCTCGACGGCGGCAATTTCCGGCGGCGGAAGTTTCACGATCACACTGAAGTCCGGGAAGTTCGCCGGAAAGACGATCGGCTCGCTCAAGCCGTCCGGCAGCAACAAATATGCAGGCTCGATCACCGATCCCGAGACGGACAAGACCTATTCCGGGAAAGCCACGCTTTCAGGCACTTCCCTGAAGATGAGCGGTTGCGTGCTGGGCGGCCTGTTCTGCAAGAGCCAGACCTGGACGAAACTCTGAGAGACAATCCCCGTCCCCGGCCGGCGCGGCAGTAGAAGTGTACGCCGGTCGCCTGCCTGATGCGCCCCAATTGCGGAGCCTTCGCGGACGACGCACGGCATTCGATTAAACTGCCGTCAATCATTTTGAACCCTGCATGAACGGCGGCCTCAGGGGCAGTTCAGGCGAATTCCGGCATTTTGGCGTCATGAACATGGAGACGCCGAAATGCTCGCCCGCCGTTTCACCATCGTATGCCTGCTGATGATGCTGTTCGGCATGACCTTCGCCATCCTGGTGGCGGAGACCAGCCACGCTTCCCACCGCTGGGACGACGGCCGCGGCTGCGGCGTCTTTTGCTCCGCCCTCGGGCGCAATTGAGCGCCGGAAAGAAGCGACGACGATGACCCGCATCCACGCCGATCTGAGAACGATCCTGCGCCTGCTCCCGCGTACCGCCGTCATGCTTTTGCTGCTGGCCGCTCCCGTGCTTGCGGTTCCCAGCATCAATTCCGGCGGCGGCGCCACCATCGAGGCACCCGCCCTGCAGAAGACGGGCGCGGGCTTCGTGCTTCTGATGAGCCTGCGGCGCGGCTGACGACAAATGGATGGCGCCAGCGGCTGACGCCCCCTCCCAAGTGTCGCAATCCGCCCTTATAATGGGTCATGGAAAAGCGAATCTATCCCCAGGCCATCGAATCCGTCGTCATGCCGGAGCCGTATCACCGGCAAAGCTTCGACGACGCCCATGAAGCGGTCAAGGCGCTTCAGTTCCTCTATGACCGCAACACGCGCTTCCTGCGCGACTCGTTCGCGGCGCTTGCGGCTGGCGGCGACCTCAACAGGCGCTACCGCGCCTTCTATCCCGAAGTCGGCGTCACCACGACCTCGTTCACCCAGGTCGATTCACGGCAGGCCTACGGCCATATGCCGACCCCTGGCCACTTCTCCACCACGATCACGCGCCCCGACCTGTTCGAAGCCTATCTGACGGAACAGTTGCGGCTCATCATGCGCAATCACGGCGTTATGGTGACGGTGTCGGAATCGGAAACCCCGATCCCGCTCCACTTCGCCTTTCTCGAAGGCACCTATGTCGACGCCGCCGCGGCCGAGCGCATCAAGCGGCCGATCCGCGACCTGTTCGACGTGCCGGATCTCGATGGCACGGACGACCAGATCGCCAACGGCACGTTCGAAGTGGCTCTGGGCGAAGCGCGGCCGCTGGCGCCGTTCACCGCGCAGCGCATCGACTATTCGCTGCATAGGATGGCGCATTACACGGCGACCAGCCCGCAGCATTTCCAGAATTTCGTGCTGTTCACCAACTACCAGTTCTACATCGACGAGTTCTGCGCCCGCGCCCGCGCCCTGATGGCGGACGGAGGCGGCGGCTACGCCGCGTTCGTCGAACCGGGCAACCTCGTCACTCTGGCCGGCGACAGCGACCCCTCGGCGGGCGCCGCGCCGCCGCGCCTGCCGCAGATGCCGGCGTATCACCTCAAGAAGCCGAACCACGGCGGCATCACCATGGTCAATATCGGTGTCGGACCGTCCAACGCCAAGACGATCACCGACCATGTCGCGGTGCTGAGACCGCATGCCTGGGTGATGCTCGGCCACTGCGCCGGGCTGCGCAACACGCAGGCGCTGGGCGACTACGTGCTGGCCCATGCCTATGTGCGCGAGGACCACGTGCTGGACGACGACCTGCCGGTGTGGGTGCCGATCCCGCCGCTGGCCGAGATCCAGGTGGCGCTGCAGGAGGCGGTTGCCGAAGTGACTGGGCTTTCGGGCTACGACCTCAAGCGCATCATGCGCACCGGCACGGTCGCCACCATCGACAACCGCAACTGGGAACTGCGCGACCAGCGAGGCCCGGTGCAGCGGCTTTCGCAATCGCGCGCCATCGCGCTCGACATGGAATCGGCCACCATCGCCGCCAACGGTTTCCGCTTCCGCGTGCCCTACGGCACGCTGCTGTGCGTTTCCGACAAGCCGCTGCATGGCGAGTTGAAGCTGCCGGGCATGGCCAGCGAATTCTACAAGCGGCAGGTGGCGCAGCACCTCACCATCGGCATCAAGGCTATGGAGAAACTGGCGGAGATGCCGATGGAGAACCTGCACTCGCGCAAGCTACGCAGTTTCTCGGAGACGGCTTTCCAGTAGGCAGGTCCGGTCGGGCGCAAGGCGATCGACCGCTAGCACGGCACGCTACTGCCCGTTCACCAGACCGAGGATCAGGCGGTGCATGTTGCCACCTTCCCGGAACTCTTCCCGGTCGAAGTCGCGCCCCTGCTGGCGCTGTATCGCGGAGGCCGCCGCCAGACGTGCGGTTAGTTCCTGCCTGATCTTCCTGCAGGTCGGATCGTTCTGCGCGGTGAAGCCGACCGAAAAGCCTTCGATGGTCCTGACCATCTCCCTGATGCTTTCACCATGCACCTTCTCATGCGCGAGAACGCCGGCGGCGAACCTGTCCCAGCGGGCTTTGACGGCCGGCGCCAGTTTTCCGGAGGGCTTGGGCACGGTGTAGGTGATGGTGAGCCAGGGTCTGGCGGCGGCAAGTACGCAGGCATTGCCGCGCGGCTCGTATTTGCGCGACCATTTGAGATCGAAGGTGGTGTGGGCAATCGCCCGCGTCGGCCCGACCTTCGGCCCGCGCTCGCCGATCGACATATAGAGGTCGACGCCGCTGCTGCCGCTGATCGGATAGGTCACGATCTTCTCCGAGATCGTTCCCCCTGCATGCGCTGCCGCCACGGCACCGAGCAGAAAGGAGAGAGACGCGATCAAGCGCAGTTGACGTCCGTTCCGCATCGCCGCGATGGTCCTTTGCCTCTATCCGTTGTAAAAGCCCTCCTACCATCAATGGGCCGTATTTGTCCGCACAACGACACGCCATGAACCCGATCCTCCAAATCCTGCGATCGCCAGTCTCGCTTGCCTGCGCCGCCATGCTGGGCCTCGCCCTGATGCTGGCCTTCGGTCTTGCCGGCGCATGGTCGCCCTGGCTCGACGCCTTTGCGCACTTCCGGGTCCATTTCGCCCTCGCCGCGACTCTGCTGGCGATCGTACTGCTGGCGACGCGCTACAGGTTGCTGGCTGCTTCAACTCTTCTGTTCGCCTTCGCCTGCCTGTGGACGGTGCCGGGCATGTCGACATGGCTGAGCCTCGGGTCGGTGCAGGCGGCTTTCCAGCCGCACAGCGGCGACCAGCCGACCTACCGGCTGCTGCAGATGAACCTGCGCTTCAACAATCCGACGCCGGAAAAGGTGCTTTCGCTGATCGGCAGCACGCGTCCCGACATCATCACCTTCGAGGAAGCCTCCCCCATGTGGCAGGACAAGCTGCAATCGCTTGCCCATGCCTATCCTTTCAGCATCTATTGCGGCAGCGTCTTCGGTTCGGCCATCCTGTCGCGGCGACCCCTCGCCGAAGGCACCGAAGCGGCCTGCCACACGGCGGGGACGCTGGCGACGGCGACGGTCGATCTCGGCGGCCGCCCGATCGACGTCGCCGCGATCCATATGGGCTGGCCATGGCCGCGCCAGCAGACGTGGCAGATCAGGTCGATCTCCGGGCCGCTGGGAAAGCTGGGCGCCACCGCCATCATGGCCGGCGACTGCAATGCCGCGCCGTGGAGCGGCGCCGTCCATCGCATCGCCGAGCACGGCGGACTGACCATCATGCCTTCGGTCGGGCCGACCTGGATGTGGCGGCGGCTGCCGGACGCGCTGCGTTTCGCCGGCCTGCCGATCGACCAGGTGTTCTCGAAGGGCGACGTCGTCATCCATTCGGCGCACAAGATGGCGCCGGCCGGCTCCGACCATCTGCCGATCCTGGTGGAGTTCTCGCTGCGACCGCAAGCGCCCAAGCCGGAGAACGAGGCCAGCAGCGCCACCGTCTCGGCCGATCCGGAGATGGCCGCCCTCGGCGGCTGAAGCAGTTCAGGGCTCCGCGATCAGGGCTTCGACCAGCTTTTCGACGTGGCCGCCAGGCCCGTGTTCCTTCCTGTCGTAAGCCTGCTGTTTCAACTCGTATTCGGCCTTGATCGCGTCGATGCGGCGATGCGCGGCGGCGCGCAGGCGGCGGCAGAACGGATCGTCGGACAGGCTCATGCCTGCGACCTTCCCGGCGGCATCGGCGACCATATCGATGGCGATCCTGCCATGCCCGCGTTCGTGCCGGCGCGTTCCCGCCAAGAAGACCTTCCATCGCTTCGCCAGCGCCGGCGTCAAGTCGCCGGCCTCAGGATAAGTATAGGTAAGGCGCAAGGTCGGCTCGGCCTGGACGATGCGGCAGGCACGGCCCGCCGTTTGCGTAACGAGATTCCAATCCACCGCATAAGTCGTCTGCGCGACCGAGCGGGTCATGAAACCCTGCATCGGGCCGGTGCGGCCCATCGCGCCGATCAGGTCTGCGCCGGTTTCCCCGGAGACCGCATAGGTTCTGGTCTTGAGCAGCACCGTGACGCCGGCATCGGCGGGCGAAGTGAGAACGCAGGCCGCGCCAGCAAGCAGGATCGACAGCCAAAGCCGCATGGTCACTCCGGAGCGAAGGACGGGCAAATCACGCCCGACCACGTCGTTTCAATGCATGAGCGCCCGACATCTGTCCGCCGCCACATGCGCCTACATATTCTGGTAGACTGGTCCCTCGCCGCCCTGCGGCGGCACCCAGTCGATGTTCTGGTTGGGATCCTTGATATCGCACGTCTTGCAGTGGACGCAGTTCTGCGCGTTGATGACGAAGCGGACGTCCTTGGCCGCAGGGTCGGCAGCGGGGTTGCCGTCCTTGTCGACCCATTCGTAAACGCCGGCCGGACAGTAGCGCGTCGATGGCCCCGCGAAGACGTCGTGCTCGGACCGCTTCTGGAGTTCCATGTCCCTGACCAGCAGGTGCACCGGCTCGTTCTCGTCATGGTTGGTGTTGGACAGGAACACCGACGACAGCCGGTCGAAGGTCAGCACGCCGTCGGCCTTGGGGTAGTCGATCCGGCTGTGCTTCGACGCCGGATCGAGCGCGGCGGCGTCGATCTTGCCATGCTTCAGCGTGCCGAAGGGCGAAACGCCGAACAGCGTGTTCAGCCACATGTCGAGCCCGCCCAGCGCGATGCCGGCCAGCGTGCCGAAGCGCGACCACAGCGGCTTGACATTACGTACCCGCTTCAGGTCGCGGCCGATATCCGAGGCGCGCCATGCCGCCTCATAGGCGGCCAGTTCGTCGTTGGCGCGGCCGGCGCTGACGGCGTCGACGACATGCTCCGCCGCCATCATGCCTGACAGCACGGCGTTGTGCGATCCCTTGATGCGCGGCACGTTGACGAAGCCGGCCGAGCAGCCGATGAGCGCGCCGCCGGGGAAGCACAGCTTCGGCACCGACTGCCAGCCGCCTTCGGTGATGGCGCGCGCGCCGTAGCCGAGGCGCCTGGCGCCCTCGAACGTGCCGCGGATCGCCGGATGCGTCTTGAAACGCTGGAACTCCTCGAAGGGCGACAGATACGGATTCTTGTAGTTCAGGTGCACGACAAAGCCGACCGCCACCATGTTGTCTTCGAGATGGTAGAGGAACGAACCGCCGCCGGTCTTCATGTCGAGCGGCCAGCCGAACGAGTGCTGGACCAGCCCCGGCTTGTGGTTTTCCGGCTTGACCTGCCACAGTTCCTTGAGGCCGATGCCGAATTTGCCCGGCTCACGGCCTTCGGAGAGGCCGTATCTGGCAATCAGTATCTTGGCGAGCGAGCCGCGCGCGCCCTCGCCGATCAGCACGTATTTGCCCATCAGCGCCATGCCGGGCGCATAGTTCGGACCGTGCGAGCCGTCCTTCTCCACGCCCATGTCGCCGGTGATCACGCCCGTCACCGCGCCTTCGTCGTTATAGACGAGGTCCACGGCCGCGAAGCCCGGATAGATTTCGACGCCCAGCGCCTCGGCCTTGGTCGCCAGCCACCGGCAGACATTGCCGAGCGAGACGATGTAGTTGCCGTGGTTGTTCATCAGCGGCGGCATCATGAAATTGGGCAGCCGGAAGGAGCCGGCGGGACCGAGCACCAGGAAATGGTCGGCGGTGACCGGCGTCTTGAAGGGATGATCGGCGTCCTCGCGCCAGCCCGGCAGCAGACGGTCGATGCCGACCGGATCGACGACCGCGCCGGAAAGGATATGCGCGCCGACCTCGCCGCCCTTCTCCAGCACCACGACCGACAGGTCCGGGTCGAGCTGCTTCAGCCGGATCGCAGCGGCCAGCCCCGCAGGACCGGCGCCGACGATCACCACGTCGAACTCCATGCTCTCCCGTTCGATCTCGCTCATCATCTTCTCCGCACTGGCTTGGCCGCCCGGCCGTCCGGGTCAGCCATCTGGCTGGTGGCAATCTTTGCTGGCTTTGCGCTCCATAGCGCATCAATTCGCGACGCGAAACCGGCGCAGCAGTGACAACGCACCGGTCCACGGCCCGCTGGGCAGGAATAATCCAAATGACGTTAACGTAAACGTCACTCTTGCGCAATGAAAGCCGGCTTCGAGATGCGGAGCGGATCGGCCATACTCCGGCCATGCGTGGTCTCGTCCATGCCTGCACCGCCGTCGTGGGATCGCGCTTCCGGCGCAGCGTCCCGCTTGTGTCGGTGCTCGGCGCCGGATTTGCGTTTCTTTCAACGAGTTCGGCTCTCGCGGATCCGCAAAAGGTCTGGGCGGCCGGGGCCTATTCCTTCTCGGACGAATTGGGCGGCTTCCGCATCACCGGCGCATCGGGCAGCGGAACGCGCGACGATCCGCTCGTCATCACCGAAGAGCTGGAATCCGCCACGCCGGTGACGCTGACGATCCGCACCACGAAGCCGATCAAGGCTTTCGCGGACGCGGCCGAATACGCCAACGGCATCATGTATATGCGCATAGAGGCGCTCAACAACAGCGGCAAGGCGTGGGTCGAATTCGAGTTCGAGTTGCAGGAGATGCTCGGCCAGCCGAGCGTGTTCGGCGACGGATTGTCCTTCGACCAGCGCAACAGGAACCCGGACAACATCGTGTCCAGCAACTACGCGAAGTTCGACCGCAACTTCGAGCCCTATGACCGCCTGCTGTTCACGCAAGGCAACGTCGATCCGCTCAAGACGGTCGAATTCGAGTTCCTGATGACGGACTACACGCCGCGCTGGACATTCTATCTGGTGCAGGACCCGCGCATCCCGTCGAGCTGAGCCGTGGCCGCACGCCACACCGGCCGCGCTGCCGCCGCAGCCGTGGGCACCGCGCCAGCGGCGTCATCCCGGAAGCCTTGCCGAGCGCAGCGAGAGCAAGCTATCCGGGATCCATTCCGGGACATTCCAAAGTCACGGAATAGGTCCCGGCTCTGCGCTCGCAAGCTCGCTTGGCCGGGATGACGGATGCCGGCGCGGCGGTCGGGGAGCGGCCGGTTGGCGCTGCGTCGCTTGCGACTATCCCGACCTGGTCTCTTGCAAATATCTTCCACGGAGACAAAGGTGCGGCCATGACGACCAGTTTCCCCGACGCCGGCATCGATCTGCGCGAGCTCCTGAGTTTCTATGCCGATGCCGGGGTGGACGAAGCGCTGGGCGAAGAGCCGGCCGACCGTTTCGCCGAGGCTGCGAAGGCCAGGGCATCGGCCGATGCCGCCGCAGTCGAAAGGCCGTCCCCGCCGGCTCCCACGCCGCGGGAAAACAGCCAACCCGCCACGGGGTCGGTTCCTCCCTCCCCTGCGGCGCCGCGCGCGACCACGCCGCCGCCGGCGATGGCCGTGCCGGACCAGGCGCAGGCCGCGGCGGCACGCGAACTTGCGCGCAGCGTCGGCACGCTGGAAGAACTGCGCGCGGCGATGGCCTCCTTCGACGGCTGCAATCTCAAGTTCACCGCCAAGAACCTCGTCTTCGCCGACGGCAATCCGCAGGCCGATCTCATGCTGGTGGGCGAGGCGCCAGGCCGCGACGAAGACATCCAGGGCCTGCCTTTCGTGGGGCGCTCCGGCAAGCTGCTCGACCGCATGCTGGCGGCGATCGGCCTCGACCGCAATTCGGCCTATATCGCCAACGTCATTCCGTGGCGGCCGCCCGGCAACCGCACGCCGACACCGCACGAGACCGAAATCTGCCGGCCGTTCATCGAACGGCAGATCGAGCTCGTCAACCCGAAGGTGCTGGTCAATCTCGGCGGCCCCTCGGCCAAGACGCTGCTCAACACGACGGAGGGCATATTGCGGCTGCGCGGCAACTGGCGCGAGCACGTCACGCCGTCCGGCATGCCGATCCCGGCAATGCCGACGCTGCACCCGGCCTATCTGCTGCGCACGCCTGCCCACAAAAGGCTGGCCTGGCGCGACTTCCTGGAAGTGAAGACGAGGCTGCGGAGCCTGCAAGGCTGAGCGCTCAGGCCGCAGCCGTGGCGCCGCGAAGTCCCAGCAGTTGCAACACGCCCAGCAGGGCAACGGCGAGTGCCTGCGCGGCGACGAATGCAATTCCGAAAGCGTTCGGCGTGATCCCGCCGAAGGCGAGCAGGCCGAAACAGGCGGCGCACCAGAGCAGATTGATGCCGGCGATGTCGACCAGCACGATCTTCGGAACCGTCTTGCGGCGTACCACGACAATGAGTGCAACCACCCACGGCACCAGCAGCAATCCGGCGCCGGCGAGCAGCGCCCCTGGCAAGGCCAGCAGCGGCGACAGGCAGGACGCGCCGACCGCCATCAGCACGGCCCCGCCGGTGCTGAAGACGATATCGGCGTAGAGAACGGTGCGCAGGAATCCGGTGAGTGTGATCGGCATGACGATTTCCTCGGTCTTCAGGTCTCGGGGTGATCCATCGGCAGGTCGCCTCAGCAAGGCCACTCTGATCGTTCTACGGCGCGCAGGCGATTACCCGCCAGGTAATGGAACCTGACAGGATTGCCCGCTAGGGTCTGCCGATACCGAATGTGGAGACGGCCGATGAACGGAACGGCGAACGCCGTCGGCGATCTGATCCGAGAATGGCGCGCGCGCCGGCGCATGAGCCAGCTCGACCTGGCTGCGGAGACCGATATCTCGCAGCGGCATCTCAGCTTCGTCGAAAGCGGGCGCGCCGCGCCGTCGCGCGACATGGTGATCCGGCTGGCGGACGGGCTCGACGTACCGCTGCGCCAGCGCAACCGGATGCTGCTGGCGGCCGGCTTCGCGCCGCATTACAGCGAGCGGCCGCTGGCCGACCCCTCGCTGTCGCCGGCGCTGGAGACCGTGAAGCTGGTGCTCAAGGGGCACGAGCCCTTCCCCGCCTTCGCCGTCGATTCGCACTGGACCATGGTGGCCGCGAACGATGCCGTCGCCCCCCTCATCGCCGGCGTCGAGGACCCGGCGCTGCTGCAGGCGCCGGTCAACGTGCTGCGGCTCTGCCTGCATCCCGGCGGACTCGCGCCGCGCATCGCCAATCTGGCGGAATGGCGCGCCCACCTGCTGGCGCGGCTCAAGCGGCAGAACGAGATTTACGCCGACCCGCTTCTGGAGGAACTGGAGGAGGAACTGCGCGGTTATCCGGGAGGCGTCTCGCAGGGCCGGATCGTGCATGACGAAGGCACGGCGATCGCCCATCTGCTGAGGCTCAAGGCGGGAAAGGACGTGTTGTCCTTCATCGGCACGATCACCGTCTTCGGCACGGCGCTGGATGTCACGCTGTCCGAACTGGCGATCGAATCCTTCTTCCCGGCCGACCCCGAAACCGCAGCCCATCTGACCAAGCTGGCACGGGAGCGCTCCGGCTAGTGCCGCGGGCGTTCTGACGAACGCGGCTCCGTTGCTCCAGCTTTTCTTGGCCGCATTTGTGCGCACGCCAGACGATCCCGTCGGGCTGCAAAATACTCTAACCCTGAGGCGGCACGAGTTTTCGCGCCGCCCCGCGCGGCAGGCCGAGCTGGCGCTCGCGCCAGATGATGAAGATGCCGGCCGCGACCACGATGGCGCCGCCCACCACCGTGCTCATCCGCGGCACCTCCGAGAAGATGAAGAAGCCGACGATCACGCCGAGGATCATCGACGTGTATTCGAACGGCGCGACGACCGACGCCTCGGCGTAGCGATAGGCCTGCGTCATCAGGATCTGCGCGACGCCGCCGCAGAGGCCGGAGCCGATCAGGAGAGCGGATTGCGCGGGCGTCAGCCACTGCCAGCCGAACGGCAGCGACAGAAACGAGGCGGCCGTGGCGGTCAGCGAGAACCACAGGACGATCGTCGCCGTCCGTTCGGTGTGAACGAGGCTGCGCACCAGGATCATCGCCACGGCCGACACGGCGGCCGCGATGAGAACGGCGATGACCCCGAGCAGTTCCTGGTCGTCCAATCCGCCGGGCGAGGCCAGAAGGGTAAGGTCCGGCCAGGAGATGATGAGAACGCCGGCGAGCCCGACCGCCACCGCCGTCCAGCGATAGAGGCGGATCGTCTCGTGCAGGAAGAGCGCGCTGAAGACGACCACGAGAAGCGGCTGCGCATAGTTCAGCGTGATCGCCTCGGGCAGCGGAAGCCGGGTAAGCGCGAAGAAGCCGAGCGCCATCGACGTGACGCCGACGAGCCCTCGCGCGATGTGATTGAACGGTCTGGAGGTCGCCAGAGCCGAACGCAATTCTCCTCGTCTCGCCATGAAAAGCAGGATTGGCGGGATGGCGAAAAAGGAACGAAAGAAAACGATCTCGCCAGCCGGCACGTCACCGGCTGCCTTGATCAGCGTCTGCATGGCGACGAAGACGGCCACCGAGGCCACCTTCATGCCGATCCCGGTGAGGGTGCTTTCGGAAGCGGCCGCGACTGCCGTCACGACGCGCTTGCGTCGTTGATCGCAGCCCAGACGCGGGCCGGGGTCGCCGGCATCTCGATATGGTCGATGCCACAGGCGCGGTAGAGCGCGTCGGTCACGGCGTTGAGCGCCGCCGGCGTCGCGCCGATCGTGCCGGCCTCCCCTGCCCCCTTGATGCCCAGCGCATTGGTGGTCGAGGGCACGTTGCGGGTCTCGAAGTGGAAGAAGGGAAAGTCGTCGGCGCGCGGCATGGCATAATCCATGAAGCTCGCCGCGAGAAGCTGGCCGTCCTCGCCGTAGACCGCCTCCTCGCAAAGCGCCTGGCCGATACCCTGGACCACGCCGCCATGCACCTGGCCCGCCAGCAGGATCGGGTTCACCGTCGCGCCGAAATCGTCGACGATCGTGTAACGCACGACCTCGGTGCTGCCGGTGTCGGGATCGATCTCGACCTCGCAGATATGCGTGCCGTTCGGATAGGTCGCCTCGTCCTGCACGAACTCGCCGAAGCCTTGGAGGTCTTCCGGTTTCTTCGCGGCCTTGGCGATGGTGGCGAAGTCGACGGTGCGGTCGGTGCCGACGATGCGGGCGACGCCATCCTCCAGTTCGATGTCGCCGGCCGAGGCTTCCAGTTCGTCAGCGGCGATCTGGCGAATCTTTTCCGCCAAATGTTCGCCGGCGCGCGCGGCCGACACGCCGCCGAGCGGAATGGAGCGCGAGCCGCCGGTGCCGCCGCCAGACTTCAGCTCGTCGGTGTCGCCCTGCCGTACATGGATGCGCTCGATCGGCAGATTGAGCTTTTCCGAGACGAACTGCGCATAGGCGGTAGCATGGCCCTGCCCATTGGTCTGCGTGCCGATCTTCAGCGTCACCGTGCCGTCGCCGTTCAGCGTCACATGCGCCGGTTCCGAGCCCGGAAAAGCGCAGGCCTCGATATAGGTGGCCATGCCGATGCCGCGGATTTTTCCCCGCGATTTCGCTTCGTCCAATCGCTCGGAAAACCGATTCCATTCAGCGCGTTGCAGCGCGAGGTCCATGTGGCCCGCGAACTCGCCGGTGTCGTAGAGCCGGCCGGTCTGGGTGCGATAGGGCATCTGCTCCGGCTTGATGAAATTGCGGCGGCGGATCTCGTCCGCCCCGAGGCCGAGATCGCGGGCACAGGCATCGACCAGCTTCTCGAGCAGGAAGGCCGCCTCCGGACGCCCCGCGCCGCGATAGGCGTCGACCGGGCAGGTATTTGTGTAGACGCCGATCACCGACACATCGAGCGCCCGGATATCATAGACGCCGGTCGACATGGTGACGCCGATGAAGGGAATGAAGGGACCGTACTGAGAGATATAGGCACCCATATTAGCCAGCAGCTTCACCCTCAGCGCCAGGAAGCGTCCGTCCTTGTCCATCGCCATCTCGGCGGTGACGACGTTGTCGCGGCCCTGCGCGTCGGTGAGGAAATGCTCGGTGCGGTCGCCCGTCCATTTCACCGGACGGCCGAGGCGCTTGGCGGCCTCCAGCACCAGCGGATACTCGCGGTAGACGAAGGTCTTCGGTCCGAAGCCGCCGCCGACATCGGGCGTGACGACGCGCAGCTTTGTCTTGTCGATGCCGAACAGGTCGGCAATGATCTTCTGCATGGAATGGACGCCCTGCGAGCCGGTGGTGAGGACGAAGCGGTCCTCCGCCTCGTTCCATTCGCCGAGCGCGCCGCGCGGCTCCATGTAATTGCAGACGAGACGGTTGTTGACGAATTCGATGCGCGTCACATGCACGGCTTCGGCGAAGGCGGCATCGGATTTCGCCTTGTCGCCGGTGTGGTGCTCGAAGGCGCGGTTGGAGCCGAGTTCCGGCCAGACCAGAGGCGTGTCCGGATCGAGCGCGACCGCCGTGCCGGACGCCGCGTCCTCGGCCTCGTAGTCCACCTCGATCAGTTCGGCGGCGTCCTGCGCCTGCGCGCGTGAATCGGCGACAACGAAGGCGACGGCGTCGCCGACATACTGCACCTTGTCGCGGCACAGGATGGGGATGTCGCGCGTCGGCGCCCGCGTCCCGTCGGGCTGCTTCTGCATGACGCCGGACTTCAGGTCGGCGATGTGGCCGATATCGGTGCCTGTCAGGACGAGGTGCACGCCGGGCGCTGCCCGCGCCTCGTCGAGCGATCCGAGGGTGAAGCCCGCCTTCGCGACCGGGGAGCGCAGCACGTAGCCATGCAGGACGCCTTCCGGCTGGATATCGTCGGTGTAACGGCCCTTGCCGGTAATGAAGGCGCTGTCCTCGACCCGCAGCACAGCCGCGCCCATCCCGAATTTCGGTGTGGCAACCGTCATGACAACCTCGCGAAAATGACTGGAAGCAATGCCTTGAAATAGGCTCGCCTGTAGTGTTGTCGAGGGAACTCTTCGTGTAAAGAGCGCTGGCGCCAACTTTTTTGGACCAGACGCCGGACGGCAGGAAAGACGGAATGCGGACAGACACCGGACAGGTCTTCAAGCTGGAAGACTATCGGCCGAGCGACTACGCCATTCCCCGCACGGAATTGACCTTCCGGCTCGCCCCAGAGGCGACCGTGGTGACCGCCACCCTGACAATAGAGCGGCGCGAGGACACCGCTCTCACGACGCCTCTTGTCCTCGACGGCGACGGACTGGCGCTCAGCCGCCTGGAGATCGACGGCAGGGAACCGGACCTGAGCGCCTATGACGCGACGCCCGACAGGCTGACGATCCATGTGTCGCCCGCCGCGCGGCAATTCCGCCTGACGATCGAGACGGTGGTGAACCCGTCGGCCAACTTGGCGCTGATGGGCCTTTATCGATCGAGCGGCGTCTACTGCACCCAATGCGAGGCGGAAGGGTTTCGGCGGATCACCTACTTCCTCGACCGGCCCGACATCCTGTCCGTCTATACGGTACGGATCGAAGCGCGGCGCGAAGAAGCGCCTTTGCTGCTTTCCAACGGGAATCCGGTCGAGAGCGGCGACCTACCGGGCGGTCGGCATTTCGCCGTCTGGCACGATCCCTTCCAGAAACCGTCCTACCTCTTTGCCCTGATCGCCGGCGACCTCGGCAGGATTTCCGACCAGTTCACGACCATGAACGGCCGCACCGTCGACCTGGGCGTCTACGTCGAACACGGCAAGGAACCGCTCGCCGCCTATGCGATGGACGCCCTCAAGCGCTCGATGAAATGGGACGAGGAGGCGTTCGGGCGGGAATACGACCTCGACGTCTTCAACATCGTCGCCGTGTCGGACTTCAACATGGGCGCGATGGAGAACAAGGGCCTCAACGTCTTCAACGACAAATACGTGCTGGCCGACCGTGAGACGGCGACCGACACCGACTTCGCCAATATCGAAGCCATCATCGCGCACGAGTATTTCCACAATTGGACAGGCAACAGAATCACTTGCCGCGACTGGTTCCAGCTTTGCCTCAAGGAAGGTCTGACCGTTTACCGCGACCACGAGTTTTCCGCCGACCAGCGCTCGCGGGCCGTCAAGCGCATCGCGGAGGTGCGGGCGCTGAGGGCGCTCCAGTTCCCCGAGGACCAGGGTCCCCTCGCCCATCCGGTGCGGCCGCGCCGCTATCGCGAGATCAACAACTTCTACACGGCGACGGTTTACGAGAAAGGCTCGGAGGTGGTGCGCATGATCCGCACCATCCTCGGAACAGCGGCGTTTCGCGCCGGCATGGATCTCTACTTCGACCGGCATGACGGCGAGGCGGCGACGATCGAGGATTTCCTCAAGGCGTTCGAGGATGCGTCCGGCCGCGACCTGTCCCAATTCGCGCTGTGGTATCACCAAGCCGGCACACCGCACCTGGCCGTGACGTCGCGCTACGATGCGGCCGCCAAGGAACTCACGATCGACATCGAGCAGTCCGTGCCGCCGACGCCGTCGGAGACCCGCAAGCGTTTGATGCACATTCCGCTCGCCTTCGGGCTCGTCGGCAAGGACGGCCAAGACATGCTCGCGTCCTCGGTCGACGGCGCAACCGTGGAGGACGGCGTCATCCATGTGCACAAGCGCAGGCACTCCGTTACCTTTTCCGGCATTTCCTCGCGTCCGGCGCTTTCGCTGAACCGCGGCTTTTCCGCTCCGATCACTCTGTCGGTCGAACAGAAGGCGGAGGACCTCGCGTTTCTAGCCGGTCATGACAGCGATCTGTTCGCACGCTGGGAAGCCCTGCATACGCTCTTCTCGAAAGCCATCATCACCGCCTATCGCCGGCTGCGCGGCGGCAAGGCGGCGGAATTCAAGCCGGAACTCGCGGCATTGGCGGGTGCTATCGCCGGCGACGAGACGCTCGAGCCCGCCTTCTGCGCCCTGGCGCTGACCCTGCCGAGCGAAGCCGACATCGCCCGCGAGATCGGCGGGGACATCGATCCGGAGGTCGTCTTCGCGGCCCGCCTCGCGCTGGCGCAGGCAATCGCCGCGGCCAACCGACAAGGGTTCGAGGCTCATTACGCCAGTCTGGTCGATGGCGGCGAATTCAGTCCCGATGCGGCCAGCGCCGGCAGGCGCGCGCTGCGCAACATCCTGCTCGACCATCTTTCGCTGCTTCCCGACGGCGCCGGTCTCGCGGCCCGGCATTTCCGCGATGCGACCAACATGACGGACCGGGCGGCGGCGCTTGCCGTTCTCGTCCATCGCCAGGGGGAGACGCCGGAGGCTGCGGAAGCGCTAGCACGTTTCGAAAGCACCTATCTCGCAGACTCGCTGGTGATGGACAAATGGTTCCAAATCCAGGCCAGCGCTCCGGGCGCCGAAACGCTCGACAGGGTGAAGGCGCTGATGCGGCACCCGTCCTTCTCGATGAACAATCCCAACCGCGTGCGTGCCCTCATCGGAACGTTGGCGAACGCCAGCCAGACAGGTTTCCACCGCGCCGACGGGGAAGGCTACCGGTTCCTGGCGGACACAGTCGTGGACATAGACCGGCGCAATCCCCAACTGGCGGCGCGCCTTGCCACGGCCTTCCGGTCGTGGCGGTCGCTCGAGCCGATCCGGCAGGAAAAGGCCCGTGCAGCGCTTCTGTCGGTCGCCCAGACCAGCGATCTTTCCGCAGATCTCGGCGATATCGTCCAGCGAACCCTGGCTTGACCCTTGGCCCGACGGCCGTTTTCACCCGTTTAGCCGTCTTTTTTCGCAATGCCTCTGGACAACGCGAATCACCTTTGATTCTTTACTGTCGATTCGGATGTGCGGCGTTGCCGGATCGTCAAGCGAGACAAGTGCTTCGGGGAGAGCCATTGATGGCCAAGGCGGACGCGTGGAGCGCGCCCGGCAGGATCGTTTTTGCCAAACGCGGCGCGGCGCGAGGCAGACACGGACTTGCCGGCAACACGCGCCTCATCGCCGAACCTGCCTATCGCAGGCTGCTGGCGACCGAGCCTGTGCTCAGAAAGCTCATTCCCACGCTGATCGTCATTTTCCTGGTCGTGGTCGCCGCATTGCGCGTCCTTTCGCTGATGAACTGGCATGACGAGATCGAGCGCAACGCCAAATCCATGCTGACGCTCGCCGCCGGTCAGCTGGCGCTGGCGGCGTCCGACGCGGGCGGCGACAAGCAGACCTTGCTCGACGACATCGCGCGCAGGAGCGCGCTCGGCACAGATCAGGTGCTGGCGTTGACGGACGGCAAGTTCAAGGTGCTGGCGGTCTCGCCGCGGTCGATGCGATGGGAAGGGCGCGCCCTGGACGACATCGTGAGCGGCGGACAGCCCCTCTTCCTGTTCGGCGACCGGGCCGGCGTCATGGACGTCGATATAGGCGGCCAGGACTGGTATGCGGCCGTCATGCTCGCAAAATCCGGCGGCGTCGCGGCGGCGGCGCTTGTTCCGCGGGACGCGGTCTTTGCCGAGTGGCGCCGGACCCTGTCGCTCAACGTCACGCTGTTCGTCCTGACCTCGGGCGTGCTCATCATCGTCCTCTACGCCTATTTCAGCCAGGCGACGCGGGCGCAGCGCGCCGACCGCATCTACATCGAGGCGCACCAGCGCATCGACATGGCGCTGGTGCGCGGGCGGTGCGGCCTGTGGGACTGGGACATGGCGCGCGGGCGCATGTACTGGTCGCGCTCCATGTACGACATGCTGGGCTACGAGCCCTGCGACACCATGCTGTCGTTCGGCGAGGTGGACGACATCATCCATCCCGACGACGGCAACCTATTCGAGCTCGCCAGCCGCATCGTCGCGCGCGAGATCGACCAGATCGACCAGGTCTTCCGCATGCGCCATGCCGACGGCCATTGGGTCTGGATGCGCGCCCGCGCGCAGGTCATGGATCGCGACGCACCGGAGATCCAGCTCATCGGCATCGCCGTCGACGTCACCGAGCAGCGCCATCTGGCATTGCGCTCGGAGGCCGCCGACCTGCGCCTGCGCACGGCGATCGAGAACATCACCGAATCCTTCGTCCTTTGGGATTCGCAGGAACGGCTGGTGATGTGCAACTCGAAATACCAGCAGGACAATGGCCTCCACGACCGCGACGTCGTGCCCGGCACGTACCGCTCGCGGCTCGAGGAAAAGATGCTAGCCTATGCGTCGGAGCGCAGGCTGGCCAACGCTAACGGCCCCAGAGGCGGTTCGACCTTCGAGCGGCAATTGGCGGACGGGCGCTGGCTGCAGGTCAACGAGCTGCGCACGCGCGACGGCGGCATCGTCTCGGTCGGCTCCGACATCACCCAGATCAAGCAGCACCAGGAAAAGCTGGTGGACAGCGAGCGGCGCCTGATGGCGACGATCCACGACCTCAGCCTGGCGCGCCGTGCCGAGGAAGAACGTGCGCTGGAGCTCGTAGAGCTCAACCGCAAATACATGAAGGAGAAGGATCGCGCCGAGGCGGCCAACCAGGCGAAATCCGAATTCCTCGCCAACATGTCGCATGAGCTGCGCACACCGCTCAACGCCGTCATCGGCTTCTCCGAGCTGATGGAGCAGAAGCTGTTCGGCCCGCTCGGCTCCGAACGCTACGAGGAATATGTGCGCGACATCAATGGCAGCGGCAAATACCTACTGGGCGTCATCAACGACATCCTCGACATGTCGAAGATCGAGGCCGGCCAGTTCTCGACGGACCGCGAGCAGATCGACCTGTGCCCGCTCATCAAGGAAACAGTGCGCGTGGTCTCGCTGCAGGCGGCCGCCAAGTCCATCACCGTGGAGACGCGCATCGCCGACTCCATGTCGCTGGTCGCAGACCGCCGCGCCATCAAGCAGATCGCCATCAACCTGCTGTCGAACGCGGTGAAATTCACCGGCGAGGGCGGCCGCATCACCGTGCGCGCGCGCAACGCCTCCGGGGCGATGATCCTGACGATCGAGGACAATGGCTGCGGCATCCCGAAGGGCGCGCTCGGCAAGCTCGGGCGGCCGTTCGAGCAGGTGCAGAACCAGTTCTCGAAGAACCATGCCGGTTCCGGCCTCGGCCTCGCCATCTCCCGCTCGCTGGCGGAACTGCACGGCGGCGCGCTCAAGATCCGTTCGACCGAGGGGGTCGGCACGATCGTGTCCGTGCGCATCCCGATGAAGACGCGGAAGAAGGCCGCGCGGCCGATGAAAAAGGCGGCCTGACCCGCGGCCTATCGCTTTCCGGAGCGCAGGAGCCGGTCGAAATCGGCCCTGACCTTGCCGGCCGTTTCCTTGAGATGCGCTTCCAGCACCTTGAAATCCGGCAGGTCGGTCTGCGCCAGCAGCAGGTCGGCGAGGCCGGGCGGTACGTCTTCCCTGTCGAGTGGCCCGGTCAGGCAAAGCCGGATGATCTGCGTCAGCGCCACATAGAAAGTCCAAGCGGTCGAGAGATCGGCCCGCGTTCCGGCATCCGCGAACCCCAGCGAAAGGCGGGCAAGGAGATCGGCCGTATTGCTCGTCCGCTCGCCCTCCTCGATCCGGCCGGTTATGGCGGCCACCTGCGCGATGAATTCCAGGTCGATCAATCCGCCGGGAATGAGCTTGATGTCCCAGACGTCGCGCGCGGGCTTCTCTTCTTCGATCAGATCGCGCATTTCCACCGCATCCGCGGCGATTTTGGCGAAATCACGGGACTGGGCGAGGATAGTAGCGACCTCGGCATCGATCTCGTCGCGCAAAGTCCGGTCGCCGGCTACGCTGCGCGCCCGCGACAGCGCCATCTGCTCCCACGTCCAGGCTTCCGTGCGCTGGTATTTCAGGAAAGAACCGAAATGCGTGGCAACCGGCCCCTTGTTGCCGGAAGGGCGCAGGCGCAGGTCCAGTTCGTAGAGAACGCCTTCCGCCGTCGGCGCCGATACGGCGGCGATGAGGCGCTGCGTCAGCCGGGCGTAGTAGTGGGAAGGCGCGAGCGGCTTGTCGCCGTCGGACTCCTCGGCGGTGGCGTCGTGGTCGTAAAGCAGGATCAGGTCGACGTCGGAGCCTGCGGTCAACTCACGACTGCCGAGCTTGCCCATGCCGAGCAGCGCGACCCGACCGCCGGGCACTTGGCCGTGACGTCGGGCAAACTCGCCCCGCACCGCTTCGAGCGCGGCGTCCAGCGTCAGGTCGGCCAGATCGGAGAAGGCCTTGCCGGCGCGCGCCGCATCGATGGCGCCGGCAAGCAGCCGAACGCCGATGAGGAATTTCTGTTCCGAGGCGAAAATGCGCAGGCGGTCCAGCACCTCTTCATAAGGTCGATCGCCTTCCAGAAAGGCCGCAAGGCGCGCCGACAGATAGGCGCGGTTCGGCAGTTCGGCGAGCAGCGCGGGATCCAGCAGACCGTCGAAAACGTGCGGGCGGCGGGTGATGATCTCGGCCAGGCGGGGCGCCGCGCCCATAATGGTGGCGACGAGCCTGAGAAGCGCGGGATTGGACTGGAGGAGGGAGAAAAGCTGGACGCCGGCGGGCAGGCCGGCGAGGAATTCGTCGAAACGCATCAGCGCGTCGTCGGCGCGCCGCGTCTGGCCGAAGGCTTCCAGAAGGGCCGGCGTCAGCTCGGTCAGGCGCTCGCGCGCTTCGCGCGAACCGGTGGCGCGATAGCGGCCGAAATGCCAGGCCCGGATGACGCGGCAGATGTCGCTCGGCCGCTGGAAGCCGAGACGATGCAGGGTCTGGAGCGTGTCCGGATCGTCGACGTCGCCGGTAAAGACGAGATTGCCGACACCGGAGGATAATTCCGGCGCGGCCTCGAACAAAGCCGCGTAATGGCTTTCCACCTGCTGCAAGGCGGCGCGGAAGGTCGCCGAGAAGGCATCGAGATCGGCAAAGCCGAGCAGACGGGCGATGCGCTCCAGCCCTTCGTCGTCCTCGGGCAGCGTGTGCGTCTGCTCGTCGGCGACCATCTGGACGGCATGCTCGACCCGACGCAGGAACCAGTATTGCCGACCCAGCGCGTCGCGCGCCTCTGCGGTTATCCAGTTACGCTTCGCGAGTTCGGCCAACATCGGCACGGTTTCGCGGCCGCGCAATTCGGGAAAGCGGCCGCCTGCAATCAATTGCTGGGTCTGCACGAAGAACTCGATCTCGCGGATGCCGCCACGTCCCAATTTGACATTGTGGCCGCGCACCGCGATCTCGCCATGCACCTTGTGGGCGTGGATCTGGCGCTTGATCGAATGGACGTCCGCGATCGCCGCATAGTCCATATACTTGCGCCAGACATAGGGCTGAAGTTCCTTGAGGAAAGCCTCGCCGGCGGCGATATCGCCAGCCACGGGGCGCGCCTTGATCATGGCGGCGCGCTCCCAGTTCTGGCCGCGCGCCTCGTAGTAGGTGAGCGCGGCCTCGACCGGGATCGCCAACGGCGTGGAGCCGGGATCGGGGCGCAGCCTGAGATCGGTGCGGAAGACATAACCATGCTCCGTCCGGTCCTGGAGAATGCGGACCAGCCGGCGGGTCAGCCGTGCGAACAGATCCGTCGCGTCGAGCGGATCGATGACGGCCGGCGCATGGGGATCGAAGAACGAAATCAGGTCGATGTCGGAGGAGAAATTCAGCTCATGCGCGCCGAGCTTGCCCATGCCGAGCACGATCCAGCCTGAGCCCCGCGCGGGCTGCGCCAGATCGCCGAGCTTGAGCTTGCCTTGCCGGCCGGCGTCGATGAGCAGGAAATCGACCGCCGCGCGCACGCAGGCATCCGCCAGCCTGCTCAGCCGGCGCACCGTTTCGACCGTATCCGCCTCGCCTGCAAGATCGGCCAGCGCGATGAGGAAGTGCGCCTCGGTCTTCAGGTGGCGCAACTCCATCATCGTGCGGGCTTCGGAAGCCTCTTCCTGCGTGGCCAGACGCCCGATCTCGTCCAGAATGGAGTCGAGGCGGGCCTCCGCGCTCGTGGCCAGCAGCGCCTCGAGCATCTCCGGTCTGCGACGCGCCAGATCGCGCAGGAAAGGCGACAGGTCGAAGACGGCGGCGAGGAAATCGTGCAGCGGCCCCGTCTTCCGCAGCCGCGCGGCCAGCCCGGCAAGTCCCGCCTCGGTCGCGGATTCGGCTATCTCGGCGATCTCGTCCGCGCCGCGGGCAGCATTGAGGGGAGACAGCACCATTTTCGGCGAAGAGAGCCAGTTTCCGCCCTCTTCCGTCCCCGCCCGGCTGCGTCGTGCCATTCCGGCCTCCTGCGTCAATCCCCGTCCCGCTCGGGGAAATCCATGACGACGGATAGTCCAGGATTGGCGGGCAACAGATCAAGCCTGCCGTTGTGGAATTTCATGATTGCCTTGGCAAGCGCAAGGCCGAGGCCGGAACCCGGCTGCGAGCGGCTCTTTTCCAGGCGCACGAAACGCTCGGTGACGCGCTCGCGGTCCGCGTCGTCGGGGATGCCCTGACCATTGTCCGCCACGACGACGCGAATCCGGCCATCCATATGCTCAAGCGAGACGCGGACTTCGGGGGAAGAGGTGGAATCGATCGAATATTTGATGGCGTTGTCGACGATGTTGGACAGCGCCTGGCCGACCAGTTCCCGGTTGCCGTCGATGGCCAGCGGCTGCTCGGCGTCCACCACGAGCCTGACGCCTGCCTCCTCGGCGACCGGTTCATAAAGTTCCACGACGTCCTGAACGGCAGCCTTCAGATCGACGCGCGTCAGATGTTCGGCGGAATATCCCGCCTCCAGGCGCGAGATCATCAGGATGGCGTTGAACGTCTTGATGAGATGATCCGATTCGGCGATCGTCGCCTCCAGCGCCGCCCGGTAGTCGCCGGTCCTGTGCTTGCCCGACAACGTCGCCTCGGCACGGTTGCGCAAGCGCGTCAACGGCGTCTTGAGGTCGTGGGCGATATTGTCGGAGACCTGCTTGAGGCCTTCGTTCAGCATGGCGATGCGCGCGAGCATCGTGTTCAGATTTTCCGAAAGACGGTCGAACTCATCGCCCGCGCCCGTCACCGGCAGACGGCCGGCAAGGTCGCCGCCCATGATGCGGCGGCTGGCTTCTGACACGCTGTCGATGCGCTTCAACGCGGCGCGGCCGACGAAGAACCAGATCAGGATACCGCCGAGCCCCATCATGCCGAGCGCCAGCATCAGGGCGCGCCGCACCACATCCCGGAAGCGCTCCGGCTCGCCGAGATCGCGCCCGACCAGCATGATCATCTGGTTCGGCAGGCGCAGCACCAGGGCGATCGCATTGTGGCCCTTTTCGCCCTGGGCCTGCGTCTCGCCCTGCCCCGTCGCGCGCTGGCGGTCGATCTCCGCCTCGCCATAGCGCCGATAGTAGAAGGGCTTGTTCGTCCAGCCCTCGCGGCCGAGCACGCCGGGTTCAAGGCTCTCGACGTTTCCGGTCAGAATCTGCCCGTTGGCGTCGGCGATCAGATAGAGATTGGCGCCCGGCTGGCGGGAGCGCTGCTCGACGAAGCGCACGAGCAACGGCAGGCCGCCGCGCTGGTAGGCGCGGGCCAGGCCGACGACCTCGTCATTGATGGTTTCCTGCGTCTGCGCCGTCAGCATGCGCACCGACAGCGAGGTCATGTAGAAGACCAGCGCCACCGCGCAGATGGCGAACAGCAGGAGATACAGCGCCGAGAGACGTGCTGCCGTCGTCTTCATGATGGCGGGCACGGAAAGCGCCATGACTTCCCGCTAGCCGCTTTTCAGCATGTAGCCCGCGCCGCGGACCGTATGAAGGATCGGCGTTTCGAACCCCTTCTCGATCTTGGAGCGCAGGCGCGAGACGTGCACGTCGATGACGTTGGTCTGCGGATCGAAATGATAGTCCCAGACGTTTTCCAAAAGCATGGTGCGCGTCACCACCTGCCCGGCATGGCGCATGAGATATTCGAGCAGCCGGAATTCGCGGGGCTGGAGCGTGATCTCCTGGCCGGCGCGGCGGACCGAGTGGGAGAGCCGATCGAGCTCAAGGTCGCCGACCCGGTAGACCGTCTCGCTTTCCTTGGCGCCGGCGCGTCGGTTGAGCACCTCGACCCGCGCCAACAGTTCGGAAAAGGCATAGGGTTTGGTGAGATAGTCGTCGCCGCCGGCGCGCAGGCCGGTGACGCGATCATCCACCTCTCCCAGCGCCGACAGGATCAGGACCGGCGTGGTGTTGCCGCGCGAACGCAAGGCGGCGATGACGGAAAGCCCGTCGCGGCGAGGCATCATGCGGTCCACCACCATGACGTCGTAATCGCCGGAATCCGCGAGCGCGAAGCCGGTTTCGCCGTCCCCCGCGACATGGGCGGTGTGGCCCGCCTCCGAAAAAGCCTTCTGCAGATAGTCTGCGGCCTCTCGATCGTCTTCGATGACGAGAATCTTCATCGGGCCGTTATAGGTGATTTCGACGGGCTTGGTGGAAGGCATTTGCACGGTCCCGGACAGTTTTTGGACCCGAACGGAGCCGGGGCCGGAAAATCATGCGGCAGCGGGATGGGACCCGCTGCCGCCGGCGCCGGACGCGAAGACTGACAATCGCGCCCGGCGCCGTGCTTCCTGTGCGGGGCTCGGGGGTGTTGATCCGCCGCACCGGAATGGAAGGGTCATCCCTTGGCGATCGGCAGGGCGACGAAGCGGTTGTTGTCGTCGCGGCTGATCTGGACAAGCACCGACTTGCGGCCGGACTTGGCCGCATCGTCCATCGCGCGGGTCACGTCGCCGGTGGTCGACACGTCCTGCGAATTCACCGCGGTGATGATGTCGCCCGCCTGGATGCCGCGGTCCGCCGCATCGCTGTCGGGATCGACGTCGGTCACCACAAGGCCCTTGCCGTCATCGGACTTGGTCACGGTCAGCCCGAGGTCGGCCAGCGAGCTCGGCTCGTCGGGGCTAGCCTTCTGATCGTCGGCCGAGGCCTGCTTGTCGCTGTTGGGCAGCTTGCCGAGCTCGACATTGACGCTTTGGGTCTTGCCGTTGTGGAGCACGGTGACGTCGACCGTCTTGCCGGGCGCATAGTCCGCGATCATGCGAGCCAGGTCCTTGGTCGAGTCGATATCCTTGCCGTCGACCTGGGTGATGACGTCGCCCGCCACGATGCCGGCCTGCTTGGCGGGGCTACTCGCCTGCGCGCTCGCCACCAGGGCGCCCTTGTCGGACTTCATGCCGAGCGATTCGGCGATGTCCTTGGTCACGGGCTGGATTTCGACGCCAAGCCAGCCACGCGCGACCGAGCCGTTCTTGATCAGGTCCTCGACCACGGTCTTGGCCGTGGAGGCCGGAATGGCGAAGGCGATGCCGACATTGCCGCCGGACGGCGAGAAGATCGCGGTGTTGATGCCGACGACCTGGCCGCTGAGATTGAAGGCCGGACCGCCCGAATTGCCGCGGTTCACGGCGGCGTCGATCTGGATGAAGTCGTCATAGGGGCCGGCACCGATGTCACGGCCGCGCGCCGAGACGATGCCGGCGGTGACGGTGCCGCCAAGGCCGAACGGGTTGCCGACAGCGACGACCCAATCGCCGACGCGGACCTTGGAGTCATCGGCAAAGTCGACATAGGTGAATTTCTGGCCGTTGCCATCCACCTTGAGAACGGCGAGGTCGGTGCGCGGATCGGTGCCGATCAGCTTGGCGTCGAGCTCCTTGCCGTCGTCCATGACGACCGTGAAGGCGGACCCTTCCTGGACCACGTGGTTGTTGGTGACGAGATAGCCATCATCGGAAATGAAGAAGCCGGAGCCCTGCGCGACCGGGCGCGGCTTGTCGCTGCGATGATCGCGGTGGGCGCGGTGATCCTGATCCTGGTCCGGATTGCCGAACTGGCGGAACTGCTTGAAGAAGCGGCGAAGCTGGGGATTGTCGGGCAACCCGTCCTGACCGTTGAAGAAGTCAGGACCGTCGTCCGCGGTGGGCTGGACATTGGCCTTGACGCGGACGCTGACGACCGCCGGCGAAACCTGGGAAACAACGTCGGCAAAGCTCGGGACCTGGGGCGCCTCGACCTTGACGGCGTCCGCGAGAACCGGAGCCGTGCCTGTGGTGACGGCGCCGAAGCCGATCGCGCCGGCTATCGCGAACGAAGCGGCCGCGGCCATCAGGCGATTGCGAAGGGAGGAGGAATTCTTGGGGGCAGTGCTCATCGATCTGGTATCCTCTTTGGGCCGGGATGCCTGATCGGCATCCTCTGGTCAAAGAGGTAGAGCGGCCCACATTACCGGGCCATGTCCGGTTCGTGAAACTTTCGTAATGTTGAAAACCGGCCTGCCCGGACTTGCTCAGTCGCGTTGCAGAAGCGATTTCAGCTCGGTTTCCTCAGCCTCCGTCAGAAGCTGCATGTCGATCTTGCGCCGCGACCGGACCGAGCAGACAAGGACGATACCGCCGATGACGAGCAGAAGCGCCGGCGTCGCCCACAAAAGCGCGTTGCGCAGATCGAAACGCGGCTTCAGCAGCACGAACTCGCCGTAACGGGACACGATGTAGTCGACAACCTGCCGGTCGCTGTCGCCGGCCTTCAGCCGGTCCCGCACGAGGATGCGCAGGTCGCGGGCGAGATCGGCGTCGGATTCGTCGATGGACTGGTTCTGGCAGACCATGCAGCGCAAACCCTCGGAAATCGCGCGGGCGCGCGCCTCCAGGGCGGGATCCGCCAGCATCTCGTCCGGCTTCACCGCATGGGCCGGCGCGGCCAGCAGCACCGGCAGAAGGGCAATGAAGAACAGAAGGCGTCTGATGGACGTCATGACGCACCGGCGGCGGATACCGAAGCCGGCTTCCTGCGGCGCGCCGGCATGCCGATGCGCAAGCGGCGATCCGCCAGGGAGAACAGGCCGCCGATCATCATCACCAGAGCTCCGCCCCAGATCAATGTGACGAGCGGCTTCCACCATATGCGCACGACCGACCCGCCGTCGCCGGTCTCGTCGCCGAGCGAGATGTAGAACTGGCTGAAGCCGATGGTGCGGATGCCCGCTTCCGTGGTCGCGGTCTGACGGACCGGGAAGAAACGCTTGGCAGAGCTTATGTCGGTCTTCACGTCACCATTTGCATAAAGGAGTTCGAAGCGGCCGCGGCTCTCGGTATAATTCGGCCCCTGCGCCGGGACGAGCCCGTCGAAACGCAGGCTGTAGCCGGCCACGTCCACCGTCTCTCCGGGCTGCATGGTGAGAATCTTCTCGACGCCGAAGCTCAGCGTCGCGACCATGCCCAGCACCGTCAGCCCGAGGCCGAGATGCGCCAGCGCAGTCCCGAAGACGGAGCGTGGCAAGCCCGCGAAGCGTCGCGCCATCACCGGCAGCGAAACCGAGCCGACGCCCGACTTCATCGCAATGTCGGTAAGCGCGCCGCAGATCAGCCAGACGGCGAGGCCGATGCCGAGCGCCGAGAAGACCGACGCGCCATCGATGAGGACATAGGAAACCAGCATGACGAGCAATGCCGCGGCAAACGCCGCCATCAGCCGTTGTGCGGCGGCATAGGCGTCTCCCCGCTTCCACGCCAGCAGCGGCCCGAAAGGCACCAGCAGGAGCAGCGGCACCATCAACGGCACGAAGGTCAGGTTGAAGAACGGCGCACCGACGGAAATCTTGCCGGCGGACAAGGCTTCGAGAGCCAGAGGATAGAGAGTGCCGACCAGGACGGTCGCCGTCGCTGTCGTGAGGAAGAGGTTGTTGAGCACCAGAGCGCCTTCGCGCGAGATCGGCTGGAACAGTCCGCCCGCCGTCAGCGCGGATGCCCGCAGCGCGAACAACGCCAGCGAACCGCCTATGAAGAAGATCAGGATGCACAGGATGAAGACGCCGCGGGTGGGATCACTGGCAAAGGCGTGCACGGACGTCAGCACGCCGGAGCGCACCAGGAACGTGCCGAGCAGCGACAGCGAAAAGGTCAGGATCGCCAGAAGCAGCGTCCAGATCTTCAGCGCCGAGCGCTTTTCCATGACAATGGCGGAATGGAGAAGCGCGGTGCCGGCAAGCCACGGCATGAAGGAGGCGTTTTCCACCGGGTCCCAGAACCAGAAGCCGCCCCAGCCGAGTTCGTAATAGGCCCAGTAGGAACCCAAGGCGATGCCGCCGGTCAGGAATATCCAGGCGACCAGGGTCCACGGCCTCACCCAACGCGCCCAGGCGGCGTCGATGCGGCCGTCGATGAGGGCCGCGACCGCGAAGGAGAAGCAGACCGAAAAGCCGACATAGCCGAGATAGAGAAACGGCGGGTGAACGGCCAGACCGAAATCCTGCAGCACGGGATTCAACTCCCTCCCCTCGATGGGAGCAGGCACGAGGCGCGTGAAGGGATTCGAGGTCGTCAGGATGAAGAGGAAGAAAACCGCGCCGATCAAGCCCTGCACGGCCAAAACGTTGGCTTTCAACGTGGCGGGAAGATTTGCGCCGAAGCAGGCGACCAGGGCACCGAAAAAGGTCAGGATCAAAACCCACAGGAGCATGGAGCCCTCGTGATTGCCCCAGGTTCCGGTGATCCTGTAGAGAAGCGGCTGCAGCGAATGTGAGTTTTCCCAAACGCTGATGACCGAGAAGTCGGAAGTCACATAGGCCGAGACCAGGGCGACGAAGGACAGCGCCGTCATGGCAAATCCCGTCACGGCGACGGGGCCGGCGACCGCCATCATGCGGTTGTCGCCCGTCCTTGCGCCCAGCAGCGGCAGCACGGTCTGCACGAGCGCCAGCGCGAAGGCGAGAACGAGTGCGAAATGACCTATTTCGACCATGACAGAGGTCCCTCTAGTCGCTCTTGCTCTCGACCCACACGCCCTTGGCCTTGAGGCCATCGGCCACTTCCTTGGGCATATAGCGCTCGTCGTGCTTGGCAAGGACGCTGTCGGCGTCGAAAACGCCGTCGGAGCCGAAACTGCCCTCGGTGATCACGCCCTGTCCTTCGCGGAAAAGATCAGGCAGAACGCCCGTATAGGTCACCTCCACGGATTTCTGATGGTCGGTGACCGCGAATTTCACCGTCGCGCCCTTGCCGCGTTCGACGGTGCCGTCCTCCACCAAGCCGCCAAGGCGGATGCGCTGGCCCGGTTCGAGATTCGCCGCCGCCAGATCGGCGGGCATGTAGAAATAGGACGCTTTCTGGCCGAGCGCGTAGAGCGTCAGCCCCATCGCCGCGCCGAGAAAAGCGAGGCCGCCCAGGATAACGGATAGCCGTTTCTGCTTCCGCGTCATCATCTACTCCGTCGCCGACAGGCCGAGCGACGCCGCGAAGGCGGTCAATTGCTTTGCCTGATCGCTTTCCGGCGCGAATGCGGCTAGGCCGCGTTGCAACGCATCCCGCGCCTGTCCGGTCTTTCCCAGCACGACATAGGAGCGCATCAGCTTCATCCAACCGTCCGCATCCTGCGGGTTGCGGCGAAGCCTGTCATCCAACCCCGCCACCATCGTCTCGATCATGGCAGCCCGGTCCTCGGACGTCATCGAGGAGGCGGCGGCCACATCGTCGCCTGTCGGGCCGTTCGCCTGCGGCGCAGCCGTGGCCGGCGCCGTGTCGAGTTCGGCCAGCGCCTCCGTCGCGGCACCGCGCCAGGGCGAATCCGCCGGCAATTTGTCCAGCATGGCCTGCCAGGACGATCGCGCCTCGTCCTTGCGACCTTCCTGGGCCATTGCGATGCCGAGATAGAAACCGGCCTTGGAATCGGCGGGATCGAGCGCCCGCGCCGCCTCGAATGCGGCCTGGGCGTCCGCGGTCACGATGCCCGAGGCCGCATAGGCCAGGGCTTCGCCCAGTCCCGATTGCCGGGCCGCCGTCGCGCCCGACAGGCGAATGGCATTGCGGTAGGCTGTCACGGCATCGGCGTAGCGGTGCATCCGGACATAAATGGGTGCAAGAACATCCCAGCCACGCCCGTCGTCAGGATTGGCGGCAAGGTGCGCTTCCGCGCGCGCCACCAGTTCGTCGATGGAACTGTCCGCTGGATTCTTGGCAAGACGCTCCGCCAGCGGTTGCGGCGGCAGATCAGGCGAGCCCAGCGCGCTGTACATACCCCAGGCGACCAGAGGCACTGCAAGGACGGCCGTCATCGTCACGAGCCGGCCTTGCCGTGTCGGTGAGGCGGAGTCTCCGGCGTGTGCGCCGCCGACCGCCAACCTCAGGATCCGGCGGCCGATTTCGGCCCGAGCCTGCTCGGCTTCCTCCGCAGGGACAACGCCGCGCGCGACATCCTTGTCAACTTCCGCAAGCTGGTCGCGATAGACTTCGAGATCGTGATCGGCGCCCGGCTCGGCAGGCCGGGACGGCCCGCTCAGCGGCCAAAGCACGGCGAGGCTGGCGCACAGCGTGAGACCGATGGCGACGACCCAAAAAAGCATGGCACATCCAATAGCCGGGCACGGTCGGCCTGCCAACCACAGGATGCTGCGACGCTTTGGCAGAATTCCGACCTGCCGGCCGGGCCTACGTCAACGGCGTCCAGCTTCCGTCGGAATTGCGGCAGGCGGTCCCGCGCGCCGTGGTGGAGGCACCGCCGATCACGACGGTCTGCGTGTATTGCCGGCAATCCTGCGAACCGACCCGGTAAGGTTGAGCGGCGACAACCTCGCCCGAATGCCCGGAAATGCCCTGCCACGCAACCTTCTGGCCGCTGGCGGTATATTCGAGGGCCTTGTATTCGGCTTCAAGCGCGCTGCGTTTCTCGCCGGCATTGAGCCCGGCGCCGATCGTGCCGCCGACAAGACCGCCGTTCATGGCCGAAATCCTGGAGGCCGCCGTGCCGCCGCCAGGCGTGCCGCCGCCGGCCAATCCCAGCAGGCCGCCACCGCTCCGGCTCGTAGGTTGCGAGGTCGTGCCGCAGCCCGCCAGAGCGGCCATGGAAGCGGCGGCGAGAATCGTAAGAATTTTCATGCCCGATACCGGATTCAAGTCACCGCCCGTCACAATCAGGCTCGGCGATAGTGTTGATATTTGGCCGAAATTTGGCCGCTTTGCCGCCGGCTTCCATTCACGCGGCGCTCCTTAAACAGATCAATGCCCGCAGCCCTCCCATAGCCGAGCGTTCCAACGCAAAAGAGCCGCCATATTCCTTCACGAGATCGGCTACGATAGCGAGGCCGAGTCCGGTGCCCGGCTTGGTTTCGTCCAGACGGCGCCCCCTCTGCATGGCCTCGCGTGCCTTCTCGGCGGGAATTCCAGGACCGTCATCTTCTATCGCGATCTCGAATCGAGCGCCCTCCCCCTGATCGACCAGCGGAACGACCGATATCGTCGCGGCACTTTTTGCCCATTTCATCGCGTTTTCCAGGAGGTTGCCCAGTATTTCCTCGAGATCCTCCCGCTCGCCCGCGAACAGGATAGCATCCGCAGGCAGCGACGACGACAGCTTCACTCGCGGATTCAGCTTCTGGACCACCCGGACCATTCGTTCGACCAATGGGCCGACCGGCGTGCGATACACGACGCTGTCGCGCTGCGCGGCCACCCGCGCCCGCTGCAGATAGTGCTCGACCTGTTGCTGCATCGAAGAAGCCTGATCGGCGATCAGTTGCCCTTTCGCGCCGCCCAGCGCGCGGCCTTCGTTCAGCAGGACCGCGAGCGGAGTCTTCAACGAATGGGCCAGATTGCCGACCTGTGTCCGCGAGCGCTCGACGATGCGCCGGTTGTTCTCGATCAGCGCATTGGTTTCGTTGGCGAGCGGCTCGATTTCAGTGGGAAAGCTGCCGGAAAGGCGTTGAGCCGTGCCCTCCCTGACCTGGGCCAGCGCATTGCGCACTCGCCGCAAGGGCTGCAGCCCGAACAGGATGGCAGCGGCGTTAATGGCGATCATGCCTACGCCGAACAGGGAAAGGTAGGTGAGCAGGCGGCGCTGGAAGGTCGTGACCTCCTGCTGCAGTTCCGTATAGTTTCCCATGACCCGGAAGCGCGCCGCACGGTTCTTGGTGTCCAGCACGAATTCGCTTTCGAAGACCCTCAGTTCCTCGCCATCGAGGCCTTCGGTCATGTAGCTGCGCTGGAACGCCGGATTGAACGGCACCTCGGAAACGCTCGGGGACGGGATCGACCGCGTCATCGAGGAAGAGCGCAACACGCCGCTGACGCCCTCCGACGCAGGCTCTACCGACCAGTACCAGCCGGAATCGGGTTGCGAGAAGCGAAGGTCTCCAAGGTCCGGCGAGCCGGACAGGATGCCTTCTTCGGAAATGCCGACGGAGCCGATGAGATTGAAGAGATGGGCTGAAAGCAGACTGTCGAAACCGCGTTCGCTGGTTTGGCGATAAAGCGTCGTTATCAGCGTGAAGATGATGACGAGCGTGACCATGGCCCAGATCGACGACAGGGCCACGACGCGAAACGTCAATGAGCGAACCCAACCGCCGGGTCGGGAGGATTGCACTCGCGAAGATGTGCCGGGGAGCGGTTTCGCCTTAGGTCTCCGGTTCACGCATGCGATAGCCCATGCCGCGCACGGTTTCGATCATGTCGACGCCCATCTTCTTGCGCAGCCGTCCCACGAAGACCTCGATCGTGTTGGAATCCCGGTCGAAATCCTGATCGTAGAGATGCTCGACGAGTTCGGAGCGGGAAACGACCTCGCCCATATGGTGCATGAGATAGGCAAGCAGGCGGAATTCGTGGGAGGTCAGCCTGAGCGGCACGCCGTCGATATCGGCCTTGGAAACCCTTGTGTCGAGGCGCAGAGGGCCGCATGTGAGTTCCGAGGACGCGTGCCCGGCGGCGCGGCGGATGAGCGCCCTGACCCGCGCCAGGACTTCCTCGATATGGAAGGGCTTGGTGACATAGTCGTCCGCGCCGGCATCGATGCCGGAGACCTTGTCGCTCCAGCGGTCGCGCGCCGTCAGGACCAGTACCGGCATTTTCCGGCCGTCTCGCCGCCAGCGCTCAAGCACGCTGATGCCGTCCATCTGGGGCAGGCCGACGTCCAGAACCACGGCGTCGTACGGTTCGGTATCACCGAGGAAATGGCCTTCTTCGCCATCGAAAGCGCGATCGACGACGTAACCGGCATCCACCAGCGCGTCACCGATCTGGCGGTTCAGGTCATTGTCATCCTCAACGACGAGTACGCGCATCCTCTCCTCTTACGATAGGTCGAAAGCGGTTCAGATATAGGCCGATTCCGGCGCTGCTGGAAACGGACCTGTCCATCATCACTTCTGAGGAACCACGACCTCGGCGCGGCGCGGCCGCTGACCGTCCTTCCCCGGCACCAGCACGACGATTACACAGACGGCTTGGCCGCCGCGGGTGGATTGCGACGCCTTGGCGAGCGTGCCGCCCTTCTGAGCGGCCACCTGTTGGCCAGCGGCATAGCAATCGGCAGCGACCGGAACGACGGTATTGTCCATTCCGGGAACCACAACGGGAATCGCCATCGCGGACGGCGCGCCGAATGTCGCGCTGGCCGTCAACGCCAGCGCGATAAAGGTGCGAAATCGAGAGAAACGCCGTTTCATGACCGGCGTTCTAAAGCTTCGCTGCTGAACATGAAATGAACACGTGGAGTCCCCTCTCTCCTTATTGCAGAACGCGAGCGGGCGACGCCCCCGCCAGCCCCGGCAACCTTAACCGATCTTCTTGCTGGCCCACAACCGGCCGAAAATGGCCACGAGGCCGGAAAATGCGGTGACCGCCTGCACCACCGTATCCGTCAGGGACGACCCGTCTATCGTGTCGACCGGCAGACCGGTAAGGCCGACGGCGCCGATCAGAACAGTCACCACCGAGGCCCAGATCGTGCGGGAAAGATACCAGGGTTTGGTTGTCGTCATCATTTGCTCCTTTCAGGCTGCACTCGGATTCACACCAGCGCAATGCGCCGGCACGCGGGAAGGCCCCATCCCACCGCTGTGCTGAGTTGGCGGACCGTCACATCGATTTCTGCGGGCAGGGCTGGAAAATCGGCAGCAATCGCGGCCGCTGCGTAAAGCCACGACGGCGCGGCGGTGGTCACCACGCGAACCGGCGAGCCGCCTGCGACGGCGATCGTCACCTCGTAGGATTCGCTTTCCTCGCCGAGCGGAATTTCGCTCGCCTCCCACCGGTCGGCGTCGAGGCGGCCGCACCGTATCCAGGAAATTGCAAGATCGGCGCCGTCCCACTGTCCGCGCAGATGCACGGGGGCGTACGGCAGCAGCGCGCGCACGCCGCCGATCTGCGTCGCAGTTACGAAATTGGCATCGGATATATCCGAGCCAGCCGGGCCGACGCGCCAGTTGAGTTCAAGCCCCGCCTCGCCCGGCTGAAGGCCGGCCGGAACGACGGCGTCGTCCAGCATGACGAAATCGGCGTCAACCGGCGCACCGGCCACAGCCGCATCGCTGGTGCCGAGTTGGCCACGCAAGAGATCCGAGAGTTGCCAGACACCAGCGGATATTTCCTCGGCATCACGGAATTGCAGGATTTCCCATGGTCCGGCAGAAGATCGAACCGCCGCCGCGTTGCCCCCGTTGAGAAGCTGAAGATCGGCGATGCTGGAAACGGCCGTATCGAAGAGTTCGACGACGACAGCGGTCGAACGGTCCAGCCGGCCGGCGAATCCCGGCGGCAATGCTTCGACGAGGCGGCCAAGCGCCGCAGGCGCCGTAATCGTGGTGCGCGCCGTGAAGCCGGTGTCCTCGGGTGATGCGAAAAGAGCCTGGCTGCGCCACGGCTTGCGCCACGCCGCTACCCTGAACTGGTCATTCGCGTCACCCGATCCGACGGCGGCCGGCAGATCCATGAACAGGGCGTGGGGAGGTCCGGCCGCCGGCGATGTTTCCACCTTTCCGGACGGCACCGACGCAAGCCAGGTGGCGGGCGCGCGCCGTATGATCCGGCGTGCCGTGACCTTGCGGAAAATGCCTTCGTCCACGCCGGTGACGAGGAGTTCGGAAGAGCCGTCGTCGCCCGGTAATCGTATGGTGGCGCCGGGAACGACATCGGCCCGCTGTCCGGCGACAGAGAAGGTCGTCGTCTCGCGTCGCGACCATGAGCGCTTCAGCCAATCCTGCAGCAAAGCCCTTGCCTGACCGGCATCGAGGGAACCCGGAAAAGACAGGGTGCGCTGGCGGCTCCCCGACGCATCCGGCCACCGGCCGCGAGCCGATACGGTCTGGTACTCGGCAAACGCGTCGCGGAAATTCAACAAGGCTTCCGCAGGCAGATCGTCGTCCGGATCACGAACCGTTTCAATCAAGGGGTCGTCGCCGGACCAGGCAAGTTCATCCAATTGAAGCGGGCCGGCCGCGTTGCCGCCAGACTGCCGGAAAACAAGGCCGTCAGGCGCTTCGCAGACCACGACGTCGAAAAGATCGATCAGCGATTCCAGCGCCTCGCGGGCAGATGTCGGATCGTCGAGGACGAAGCCTTCTACCGTCCCTTCGAGGCCGGACACATCGGCGGGCGGCTGGCCATGATCTGCCAGGATGGCGCTGATGAGAGACGCAAGGTCCGGATTGGCTAGGCGACCGTTTAGCCAATGGCCCCGCGACCAGTTCAGGCCGTCCGCCCAGAGGTCGTTGCGCAGCGGAAACGCCGGATAAGGCCGCGCGTCCCAGGCCCAGAGATAGAGGCGCGAGGCATCCACCATGCGCCCGCCATAGACTGTGGATACCGGATTGGCTGCCTCGTCGAAGCCGAGGACCGCTGCATCCCAATGGGCGAAATGCGCTTCCAGGAACCGCCGCTGCGCCAAATCCGAACGACCGCCGTTCGAAAAATAGGGCTGGCTGCCCTCTATGGACTTCGGATCGGGAAAGACGTTCGGCTGGTTGGGACCCTTGTCCACCGCCGGGCATCCAAGCTCGGTAAACCAGATGGGTTTTCCCTGCGGCGTCCAAGCGGTGGGCGTATCGCTTTCCACGCCCGCGATCCTGTCGAAATGCGGGTTCGACCACCAGGACGCGATGTCCTTGTAGCGATAGACCCAGGGTTTGCCATAAAATCCATCAGTGATGGCGCTGCGGTCGCGCGCGACACGCGCTCCGTCGTCCGGATAATACCAGTCGAAGCCCTCGCCACCGGCGACGCCGGCCCCCAAGCCGTTCGGATCATAAGGTCCCGCAAAACCGTCCGGATTGCCGCCCGCATAGTCAGCGTCGCGCCAGTCGGAAAGCGGCATGTAGTTGTCGATGCCGACCGCGTCGATCGCGGGATGCGCCCACAATGCATCGAGATGGAAAAAGACGTCGCCGCTTCCGTCGGCCGGGTGATGGCCGAAATATTCGCTCCAATCCGCGCCATAGGAAATGCGAGAACCCGCACCGAGCACCGACCGGACGTCCGCCGCCAGGGCGCAAAGCGCCTCCACGAAGGGGAAGGCGTCGGACGCATCGCGCAGCGTGGTCAGGCCGCGCAGTTCGCTGCCGATCAGGAAGGCATCCACGCCGCCGGCCGCAGCCGCAAGTTCAGCGTAGTGAAGGATAAAGCGGCGATAGCCCCAATCGTCCGGACCGCCTGAAAACAGCACCGTTTCACCGGCCGCCGAGAACTGCTCCGGTATCGCCGTTCCGCAAAAACTCTCGACTTGTGTGCGTGCCAAGGCGCTGCGATCGGCGCTGCTTTCTCGAAGCGGTGCCGGATCGCAGGTGATGCGGCCGCGCCAGGGATAGGCCGGCTGTCCCGTTCCGCCTTCGGGATCCGGCAGCGCATTGCCGTCGGCTATATCCATCATCATGAAAGGGTAGAGCGTGACGCCGAGCCCGCGCGACTTGATCTCGGCAATGGCATCGAGGACGCTCCGGTCCGACGGGGTGCCGCCATAGGCGGGAAGCCCGTCGAACGTGGAGACGTTCCGCGCTTCCTCGCGCGAAAGTCCCGACACAAGCCACGCCGCGGAGAGCCCGCCTCCGTTCGCACTCGTGACGGCGGGCTCAATCCTGCATTGGCCCGCCCTGAGGTCGTCGCCGAACCAGGTGACCACCAGCGCAATGTTTTCGAGGTTGGGGCAGATCGCCTGCAATTCATCGAGCGATGCGGCGATATCGGTGCCGGCGAACAGGACGTTGCGATTGACCGACTGCTGTTCGCCGGGCCGGAGCTTGCGCGTGACCGGGAGCGGCGAAAGCCCATATTCGATCGCCCCCGGCAGCAACGCTACCGCCCTGACGGACTTGTAGAACTCGCCGACGGGACGGCTAACTTCGAATTGCAATTGCGGAATTCGATTGCCGTAGTCGCCGATGGCGAAACGATCGAGCACGACATAGGCGACGTCGCGGTAGGCCGGAGCGTTTCCTTCTCCCTGCCTGGCCTCGATCAAAGGATCCGGCAGTTGGTCGCCTGCGCCGCGATAGATGCGCAGCTCGACGCTTTCACGATCGACCTCGCGGCCGTCGGCCCAGATCCGCCGAATGCCGGCGATCTCGCCCTCGCACAGCGCCAAAGCGACGTTCGCATAGTAGGAATATTCGGTGACCTTCGGGCCGAGCTTGCCTTGCCGCCGTGTCGAACGGCTCTCCTCGAAACGGGTCGCCCAGATGAGAATGCCGCCCAGCCGTGCGGTGCCGTAGAGTCTCGGCAGCGCGGTTCCCTCCTCGGCCGTGAACGGCCTGGCGCCGGACAGCCGCGGGCCTTCGACGCGGCTCGAGCCGTTGAGCAGCGCCCGATCGACCGCATAGCCGACAAGGGCACCCGCTGCCGTTCCGATCACGCTTCCAACCGGCCCGAGCAACCCGCCAAGATAAGCGCCGGCAGCCTGAAGCAGGATTGTCGCCATCAGATACTCCGGTCGATCGAAATCGTTGCGGTGGTTGGAAAGGCGAAGGCGGAGGCGATGCGCCGGCGCCATTGTGGAACCAGTCTCGAGCGCACGACGGCGCCGGCGCCCTCGTAGGCGTGGACGAAGCAGCCGCCGTCCACCAGAATGCCGAGATGCTTGGCCGGCAGGTTTGCCCGCCAGCGAAACAGAAGCACGCAGCCGGCTGCCGGCTCCGGTATCTCATGAAAGTGGAAGCGCAGTTCCGCCAACAGGCGGTCGGCGCCGGAGGATTCTGCCCAGTCGGGAGCATACGGCCCCGACTCCGGCAGTTCGAAACCGTAAAGGCCGCGCCAGACGCCACGCACCAGACCGAGGCAGTCACAACCGACGCCCCTGCGCGCGCCCTGATGGCGATAGGGCGTACCGATCCAATCAAGCGTCTCCGTGACGACGCGTTGATCGGTCAAGCCGCTGCATGTGTCGCGCGGCGGATCAGGAAACAATCGGCCCTCCGTCGAAATTCCCGCCATCCGTAACGTAGCCATAAGCGGCATCGTTGCCCGGGAGGTGCGGAAATCCCCTGAAATTCAGGCCGTTGTCGAATTTCGCCTTGCAGGTCGCAAAGCTCTTGTCGCAGCCGGCCACGATGGTGAACGTGTCCGCAGGCGTGATCGCCGGGCCGAGCGGGGACATGATCCTCAGGACCACGGCGCCACGCTCGACGCGATGATCGGCGATGCGATCGGCCCGGCCGGCGCGCGTCCCGGCACTCCATGTGAGAATGCCGTTGGAAAACCACCCCGACGCGAAGGCATCGAGCCCGGCGACGGTCACCGTATCCGGCGGCCCGACCGTCGTGACGGCGCCCGCGCCGGAAAAGGCAGACTGGTCCAACAGGACCGTGCAGCGCCCATCGCCCAGTTCCGCGTCACAAAGGCGCGTCACGTACCGGCCGTTCGGCTGGTCGAGCGCGCGGGTCCGGCTTTCCAGTTCGGCGACGAATGCGTCGTCGCGCCGAGTGATCTTGCCGATGGTCGCGCTCCGGATCAGGGCGAATTGCTCAGGCGAGCGCCAGTTGACCAGGAGCGTCTCGACCTTCGCTCCGTCATAGAGCCCTGTCGAGATATCGGCATCGGAAATCCGGTCGGACGACAGCGCGCCTTCCACATCGACCGTATCGACCGACAGACCAAGCGTGTCGCGCGCTTCGCTGGCGGCGAACCCGGTTTCCGGTTCGTAGCTCAGGCCGTCCAGGACCAGGGCGCGGTCATGGTCCGTAAAGCCCGCGACCTCCCCGTCCTTGCGCGCCACGCGCCAGCAATGACACAGCGTCGTGACGTCGCCGTCGAGATGAGCCGCCAGCGCATCGGGATAATGGATCAAAGCAACACCTCGACCAGCGGGATGGAAGGAATCTGACCCGCCTTGAAGGCCTTCAGGCTGACCGACAGGCGCTCGGTGTCGAAGCGCACGGGCACGTCGAATTCATAACCTGCCGTGACGGTTGCGCCGTCGGCGGGAATGGAGCCCGCGTCGAACACGATCTCCCCGGTGGCGACATCGAAGGCATAGTCTCCCGGCGGAGATTTTTCCTCGCCATTGATCGCGACGCGCAGGCTGCCGTCTACCGGCCTGGCGATGAACCGCCTGTGGGCCTCCTCCCCGTCCCCATAGACCTTCACCAGAGCAAATCGGCTGGTCGTTCCATCGCCGATACCGAGGACCTGATCCTGCGGCGCCGGTTCGTCCTGCGGCCGGCACGATTTCATGTCGAAAGGATCGCGGAACCGGAAGGCGTGGAGAGAGCCGCGTCGTGCTTCGAAAAAGGCCAGAACCTCGTGCAGGTCGTCGAGCGAGCGCAGGCCGGTTCCGGCATCGTAGTAATGCCGCGACTGGGATTGGCGCGCATTGCGCTTTTCCCTTCCCGATGTCAGCGACACGATCTCGTTGCGGCGCTCAGGCCCGCCGGTCGCGCCGAAGGAGACGGCCAACGGGAACAGGACATCGTGGAAGGACGAAAGCTCGGACATCGGACCCCCTCAAAGCCCCCGCGTGCCGCGCGACACCGCCCGCGCCAGCATGCCGGTGATCTGCGCCTCGGATTTGCGGAACGAAGCAGCGTCCTGCGCCGTGACGTTAAAGACGACATTCACGGGAGACGATTGCCCGTTCGTCGCGACACCAAGACTTCCATCGGAGCCACGACGCAAAGGCAGGATCGCCTCGGACCCCGCCTCGCCCATCAGGCCGATCTGGCCGCCGAGCGGGAAGTAACTGGGTGCGGACACGACACCGCCATCGGCGAAAGGCACGATGCGCCTCGGTACGCCACCCTTGGCGAAGGCGGTCAGTCCGGTCAGCCCGGAAAAGAGATTGCCCAGCAGCGAACCGGTCAGGGATTGCAGCGGCTTCAATCCCTGGTCCAGCGCCATGCCCGCCAGATTGAGGCCGATGCGGCGCAGCACGTCGTCCAGGTCCCTGCCGCTCACCGCGGCTCCCTTCAACGCGCCGGTAAGCTGGGTGCCGAAGCGCTCGGAGAGTTTTCCGAGATTTTCAAGCGCCGCCTGAAACGGCGCCACGTCGGCGTCGATGGCGACGGTGACGTCCTCAGCCAATGGCGGCCTCCTTATTGATCGAGTCGGGATGGGCGCGCATGAGCGCGGTGAGATCGCTGCGTCCGGGCGCCGACACGCGCGGACCGTTCAAGGCGCTGACGGCGCGTTCGAACTCGACGGGCGTCATCGCCCAGAACACCTGGGGCGCAAGCCGCAGCAGGCCGAAGGCGACGCGCATGGCGTCGTCCCAGGGGAACGGGGCGGGACCTGCTGCGGCAGTCAAGGGTTTGACGTGGAACCGTTCTGGGCCGTCGCCCCGAATGTGACCGTCAGCAGTTCGGCGACGATGGCGGCAAAGCCGGCCACCCCGCCTTCCGCCCGCATGGCGCCGACATCGTCGTCCGTGACCGTCTCTCCCGCGCCTCGCAGGCCGGCGCCGATGATGCGCACCAGATCCAGCGCCGACAGCTTGCCGCCGGAAAAGCGTCCCACCAGCGCCCCGAGATCGTCGGCGGCATACGCCGCTTCCAGTTCGGCAAGCGCGCCGAGCGTCAGGCAAAGTGTCCTGACGCGCCCGTCGAGTTCCGCGGCGATCTCGCCGCGCCGCCTGTTCGCCGCCATCAGCTTGCCGCGAAATCGACGGCGCCGGCGGATTCGAGAGCCATCTCGAAGGTGATCTCGCCGTCATGCGCGCCTGTGTATTCGAGCGAGGTGATCTGGAAATCGCCCGATAGCACGCCGAAATCCGGCACCGTCATCTGCCAGGCAGCGATGTCGCCGGCGAAGAATTTGGCGCGGATCAGCGCATCCGACTGCGCGTCCTTGAAAATGCCGGCGCCGCTGATCGCCGCGCGCTGGATGCCGCTTCCGGCAAGCAGTTCGCGCCACCGGCCGGCGGAATCCGCGTCGGTGATGTCGACCGTCTCGCTGTTGAAGGCGATACGGTTGGTTCGCAAGCCCGCGACGGTCACGAATGTGCCCGCGCCGTCGGAATCGATCTTCAAGAGAAGGTCCCTGCCCTTCTGAGCGGCCATCCTGGTCTCCTGCTGCTGTTGGAAAATGGATTCTGACGCCGCCCGTCTTCAGGCGGCGCCTTCGGTCACGGCACGAAAGCGCAGCTGGCCGTGATAGACGTCGATGTCGTCGTCGTAGCGGACCTCGGAGTAGACCAGCCGCAGGTCGACCAGCCGGTGCCGGTCAAGCTCGAGGGGTGCGCCGTCGAGCGCAAGGCGGAGGCGTTCCATGATATCGAGCGTCTCCTTCTTGCCTCTGGCCTTCGACCAGACATGCAGGGTCAAAAGCTGCTCGCTCCCCGGTTCTGTCGCCGTGCTCCAGTCGTAGACGCTGGCGCGCCCGAAGGTGACGTAGGGAAAGCCGACGCTGGCGGGCGCGTGGTCGAACACCTTGCCGCCGCCGAGCACCGCGACAAGGCCGGAATCGGCCAGAAGCGCGGCGAAGATCGCCTTTTGCAGGTCAGCGGTAGCTGCTGTCATCATCCGTCATCCTTGCCTGTGATGCGGGCGCCCCGCTCCTCAAAGCGTGCTGGTCCGCGTCGGCGCGAATGCCCGGAACCGCGAGAGTCCGCGCGGCCCTTTCGGCGAGATCGTGCTCCTTCCAACGCAGCGCCCGGACCAACCCGTCGAGCGTTATGGCCATCGACAGCTTCATGCGCCCGTCTCCCGGACCCGGCAGACGAGAAAGCGTCCCGTCTCGTCAGGATCGTGCACGGTGACGATCTCGAAAACGCGGTTCTGTCGCGAGAACCGCATGCCGCTCGTCACGTCCGGCCGGTGGCGCAGCGTGATGCGATGAGTCACGGTTTCCAACGTCTGGCCGGCGCCGAAGCGGCTATCGGCCGCAAGCGGCTCGATATGGCCGAACACGGTCGCGAGCTCGTTCCATTCCTCGCTGAATCCTCCGAAGCCGTCGCCGGTCGTCGTAACCGATTGCAACGAAAGCTCGGTACGCAGCGCCCCGGGGTCGATGAAGAGCGCCGCCATCACAACCTGCCCGCGCGGTAGCCGACGATCATGCGCTCATAGCCGGCCGGATAGGAGACGGGCTGGTCGTCAGGCCCGAAGCCCGCACGGAATTCATACCAGTGCGCAACCAGAAGCAGGATCGCGCGCCTCAGGAGATCCGGCACGTCCGTTCCCGATTCGCCGAAGCCTGCCGAAAAATCGATCTCGACGCCGTTCATGGCGCGCAAGGCGGGCGGCGTGGTCTCGGCGTGGACACGGGCAGGCCGGGAAAGCGTATCGACCTGATAACTCTCCGGCGCAAGGAGCGAAGCCTCGCCCTCGCTGCCGTAGAGCGTGACCGAAAGCACCTCGCGAACCGGATGAATCCTGAGCGGGACCGTTCCGCTTGCCGGCCAGCGGTCGAGGACGAGCCGCCAGCTTTGATCGATCAACGCCAGGCCGGTGCTGCGCTCCACGTCCTGACGGGCGGCGCGGACCAGGCCGGTAAGCAGGTCGTCCTCGCTCGTGCCGTCGATGCGCAGATGCGCTTTGACCTCGGAAAGCGTCACCGGCTCGACAGCCGGTTCGACGGTTCTGAACAGCGTCATGCAATCACCTTGTCAGGCACCTTGTCGGGAGAAAAGAAACGGCCCCGACGGGGAGGAACGCCGGGGCCGCGAGCAACTCCGTTTCCCCGTGAACGAGGAGAACGGAGCGCGTCCTGTTACGCCGTGCCGAACTTCAGCAGCTTGATGGCGTCGAAGTCCTGCACGCCACCGCCGACGCGCTTGGTGATGTAGAACAGCACATAAGGCTTGGCGGAGTAGGGATCGCGCAGCACGCGCACGCCGGCGCGATCGACCACGAGATAACCGCGCGAGAAATCGCCGAAGGCGATCGGCGTCTCATCCTCGTCGATGTCGGGCATGTCCTCCGCCTCGACCAGCGGGAAGCCCATCAGCATGGCGCGGCTCCCGGGGCTTGCCGGCGGCTGCCACAGATAGTTGCCGTCGCCATCCTTCATCTTGCGGATGGCGGCTTGAGTCTTTCGGTTCATCACCCAGCTGGCGTTCTGGCGATAGCCGGCCTTGAGCGCATAGATGGTGTCGATCAGCACGTCCGAGGCATCGCTGGCCGGCCAGTCGCCGGCGACGCCGGTCAGCGTGTAGCCGATCTTGCCCCAGGCCCAGGCGCTCTCGGCGACCTGCGCTTCGCTCAGGAAGCCTTTCGGCTTGCTGGTGCCGTCCCCCGAGACGAAGGCCGCGCCCTCCTGTTCGGCGAAGGCGGCCTCCACCTCACCGGAGATCCACTGGTCGAGATCGACCACCGCGTCGTCGAGCAGCGATGCTGTGGCCGCCGGCATGGCGTAGAGCTCCATGGTGGGGAACTGCAGTTCCGCCAGCGTCGCCGTGTTGGTCTGCGGCCGCGCCGCCGTCTCGGCGACCCAGCCGACCGCTGGTCCGGTGATGGAAAACGGCTTCTTCAGGACGGAAGACGAAACCTGGCGCACCGAGGCGATCGAGCGGATCGGCGACAGAGCCGCAAGCCGCTTGCCGATCTCGGCTTCGGTCTCGTCCGGCACCAGATAGCCGCCGTCCTGGCCCGAACCGCCGAGATTGATCGACATCGCCTTGGTGTCGAGGGTTCTCAGCGCGCGGTCGTCGCCGGAGCGCATATAGGCGTCGAAGGCCGCCTTGTGCTCACTGGGCATCGCGCGGCCGCCGCCGCCCAGTGCCGGGCGTGCGCGCTTCAGCGCCAGATTGTCGAGCGCCCGCTTCTGCTGGTCGAGCGACCGGCTGATGCGCTCCACCTTTTCCGCGGTGACGACGTCGGCGCCGAGGCGGCTTTCCAGTTGCGTCAGTTTCTCGTCGTTGGAGTCCTTGAAGGCCTCGAACGTGGCCATGAACTCGCCGAAGGCGTCCTTCAGGTCGAGATCGTCCGCGCTCTTGGTCTCGAGCGGCGCGGCTTGCGCATGTGCATTCATTGACAGTTCCCTTTCGGATTTATGAGGCTGGTCGCCTGCCGGATCGTCTCCGCCAGGCTCTGCGATCCCGCCGCGGCGTCCCGCCTGCGCACGAGCGAAGCGAAACCCTTGGCGATGACCGCCCGGGCGTCGCTCCTGGAAAGCCCCGCATCCCGCGTGAGCCACGATTCGAATTCCCTGACGCTGGGCAGGCGCTTCGCGCGGCGGCCCTTGACGGTCTCGATTCGCGCGCCGGGCAGCATCGGGAAGGTGACGACCGAGATCTCCCAGAGATCGGCCTCGATGATGCGGCGGATGCCGGTCGAAGTGTCCCGGCGCGCCTTCACCGTGCGGAAGCCGATGGAAAGCCCGTCCAGCGCGCCGGCGCGCATCAGCGCATGAACTTCGCGCGCCCTGGCGACATCCGTCGCCAGCCTGCCCCGCACGAAAAGGCCGCGATGGTCTTCGCGGATTTCCGTCCAGACGCCGATGGGCGTAGCCGGATCGTGCTGGAACAGCATGCGGATGCCGCCGGCGCCTCTTTCCCGCAACGCCTTCGCGAAAGCGCCGCGCTCGACCACGTCCTTGCCTAGGTCGACGGCGCCGAACAGGCTGGCGTAGCCGGAGAAGGTGCCGTCGGCCTCCACCCGCTCCAGCGCGAGATCGACGAGTTTCCGCTCCGCCCTCCGTGTCGGCGCTTCAACGGTCATCGGCATTCTCCTCGCTTCTGTTCCTGAACATCCGCACGAAGCGGTTCTGCTCGAAGGCGCGCATGACGAAGCCCAGCGCCCACCACGCACACAGGCTGGCAGCGGCCGATCCCATGAGCATGAGCTCGGTCGGGCCGATGGCGCTCTCGACGTCCAGGTCGGTGGCGATCTTCAGGCCGGCGGTGCCACCAAAAACAAAGCCGCAGACGACGCCGACGGCGAACCGGCACGCCGCCTCGCGGCGGCCATGCGGCAGGATGTAGGCCAGCGAGACCGCCGAGCCGGCGACCGCGCCAACGGCCTTCGCCATCCACAAAAGGGTGGCGTTGGAAAGATCGGACATTTTTTGTTCTTTCAGATCGGGCGGCGCGTACTACGCCGCATCGTTGGGCCGATACCCCACCGCCTCGCGCTTCTCGTCGTCGGTCAAGAACTCCGCCGCGCCGACGCGGGCCCACAGCGCGTCGCGTTCGGCCGAAAGCCCCTCGATCTGGTCGGCGTCGTACCAGAGCCGCAGCCCCTCACCGAACGCAGGCCCCAGCCAGGCCGACATTTCACGGGCGATCCTCGCCACCAGCGGCAGCACCGTCAGCCTGTAGAAGGCGCGGTTCGCCTCCTGGTAATTGGCATAGGTGTTGTCGCCGGGAATGCCGAGCAGCATGGGCGGCACGCCGAAGGCCAGCGCGATGTCGCGGCTCGCCGAATGTTTCGCCTCGACGAAATCCATGTCCTTCGGCGACAGCGCCATCGCCTTCCAGTCGAGCCCGCCTTCGAGCAGCAGCGGCCGGCCGGCCCGCGTCGCGCCTGAGTAGCCGTCCTCCAGCTCCGATTTCAACCGTTCGTACTGGTCCTCCGGCAGGTGTCCGCCCTCCTTCGGCGCATAGACGAGCGCCCCGGAGGGACGGGCCGAATTGTCGAGCAGCGCCTTGTTCCAGCGCCCGGCAGCGTTGTGCGTGTCGAGCGACATGAGCGCGGCTTCCAGCGGCGGAAAGCCGTAATGGTCGTCCAGCGGGTGAAACAGCGTCAAGTGAAGCGCGCCGCCGCCTTCTCCGTCCGAAAGCGTCACTCGCCGCCGTCCCGCCGACTCCCGATGATCGAGCGCCACGGGCCAACCGGCCTGATCGGCCACGACGGTCACGCGGTCCGGCCTCAGAAGGTGCAGCTCACGCGTCCCCTCATTGGCCTCGACAAGTTCGAGATAGGCGTTTCCCGACAGCAGCAAATGGCCGTACAGCGTTTCGAGGAACGTCGCGCCGGCCTGGCGCGGGTTGGGTCGCTCGACCAGATCGAGCAGGGGATGTTCGACGATCTCGTCCGCGCCTTCGTAGAGGAGCCACGGCACGGCCGACGCCGCGCCGGCGATCAATCGCACCGACCGGTGGACGATCGGGTTGCGCATGAACCCCTCGCGAGCGAGCGTGGCGTAGTCGCGCCGGGTCCAGCGCGCCTCGCCCTGCGCATGCAGCGCGATGAAGCCGGAAGGCGTCGCTGTCTTCAATTCGGCGCGCGCGCCGCCGTTCCCCGAGGCGCGAAGCCAGGGCCAGGTCCAAGCCATGTCGTTTCCTATCGAAAGTCGCGGATTCGCGGGGCGCCGATGCGATCCGGCATCAGCTCGGTCACAGCCCAGACCAGGGCGTCGACCCGATCGGGCGAGCGGCCGCCGGACAGCCCGTCGGCGCCGAAATCGCACATCTCGTCTTCCAGCGCGGGGAAGCGTCCCGCATGGAACACCCTGCGCTGGCTGTACAACGCCGCCACCGGTTCGGCGCGCGCCCATTTGCCGCGTCGCGCCCGCGCCGGTTTCACCGGCACGGCGGCGTCCACGGTCCGGATGACGGCGCTCGCCATCTCGCCGCCTTGGTTGACCTCGACCAGCAGGCAGTCGGCGGCCAGAGTGTGGTACAGCGCAACGGCGCGTGCCGCCCAGTCCTGCGGTTTCGCGGATTTCAGCGTGGCATCGGCCAGCACGACGACCCGGCCATCCATATCCAGCCCGGCGGCGACGATGCCGCATGCGTCCGAGGTTCGGCGCGAACTGGCCGGCGGATCGACCGCCACGACGATGCGGCGCAGTTGCGGCGGCGCTTCGATCAGCGCCTCCTCGATCGTGCGCCGCGTCCACAGCGCGTCTTCGCGGTCCTCGATCAGTTCGCCATCCAGTTCCTGCCGCCCGAGCACGGTGCCGGCATAGCGGGAAGCGACCGCTTCGAGAAACCCCGTCGCCAGGTTGTCGGCGTTTTCGGCCGTCCGCATCCGCGTCACCAGCACCGCCGGATCAGCGAGAAGGCCCTTTATCAATTTCGTCGGGCGTGGCGTCGTCGTGACGAGCTGGCGCGGACGGTCGCCGAGCCTCAGGCCGAATTGCAGCATGTCGAAGCAGGCGTCGGCATTGCGCCATTTGCCGGCCTCGTCGCACCATGCGGCCTCGAACTGGTGACCGCGCAGGCTTTCGGGATCCTCCGAGGAGAAGATCGTCGCCACCGCCCCGTTTTCCCATACCAGCCTGCGGCGGCTGGGCTCGTACCGCGGCCGCCAGGGCTGCGAAACGCCGATGATGCCGGACGGCCCGTCAACCATCACGTCTCGCACGTCTGCCAGCGTCTCGCCGATCAGGGCGAGCCTTCGATGCTTCTGTTTCGGCGCGAAGGGCGGCAGGCCTCGCACCAGCGCGTTCACCCATTCCGCGCCGAGCCGCGTCTTGCCCGCGCCGCGCCCGCCGATCACCAGCCATGTCGGCGGCTGCAGATCCAGCAGCGGATATTGCGCGAGACGCGCTTCAAGAAACCAGGCGTGCCGCGCCAGTCTCGCTCCCGTCCAGCCCACGTTCCTCAGCGACCAGTTGCGCTGCAAACGCCTTGGCCAACTCAACAATGCGTCGATCGATGCGCTCGAGTATGGCGGCCAAGTCTTCATCCTGCCTGATCTGGTTCTCTTTGGCGGCTTCGTCCGGCCGCATGATTTCGCCGATCTTGTCCAGGCCGCGAATGATCGCGACGATGCCGTCGATCTCGGTGCGATCGATCTTCGTTCCCTCTTCGAACGCCTTGCGGCCGAGCGCCTCCATCCTGGTCAGAAGGTCGGCGGCAATGGCACGCAGACGGGCGGCGACATCGCCGGATTCCGTTCCGGCCCAAGTCCAACCATCCCGCTCGGACAGCGTCTGCACCGTCGCCAGCGCACAGCTCGAGGCATCGGCCAAAAGCGGCAATGTCACGCGCGCACCTTCCGCGAGCGCGCGCAAGGCACACGCCTTCGCAGGCGAAACAGCGAAAGCCATGATGATCCCGGATTGTTGAAGATAAAGATGCCGGAAACCAAGTCTGGGGCGGCTCCGCCCGCCCAACCCGCACTTTTCCGACGATAGCGAGACACTACCAAACCACCGTTACGGTGTCAAGGTATTTTTTCCTATCTGCCGAAATTAATCGACCGTAGCGATTTCCCGCTGCATCGGATCACCGGACGCCCGTCCGGAAGGGCCTAAGTGCGGACGGCTATCCGTTCTTCGCACAGGCACGCATGGGGCACACAGCCACCCGCGAGCAACAGTAGCCCGATAACTATCAGTGCTTCGATCCGACAGGGCTGGTCGGGGGCAGAGGCGTCGGCGCATCGCGCCTTCTCTCCGCATCGTCGGCGTGCTCGTAGCGGATGCCGGGAAAAATGATGACGGAAGCTGCCGCCCCGACGGCTGGCGGCGGACGCCCGGCCGGGCTGGTTCGCGGCGTGAAAGACAGGATCGTGGCCATGGTTCGCGTATTCCCTCTCGGTTGACCCGGAGCACAACGCAACGCCTCCAGGGACGATTAAGGCCCTCAGAGGGTTAACGGAGCGCTAACGGATCGTCGCTAAATTGATCCTTGTTCCGGCAGGCGCGGGGCGACGTTCGAACCGCCGGCCGTCCGAGTTGCAACTGCGTAGAGCGTTTTTCGTGTCGTCGTCAGATTTCCTTCAGATCACAGCACGAGCCGAAAGCGGCAAGAACGAACGGCTTTTCCGGGCCTCGATTTCCGCCTTCTGTTCCCTGACGCGCCCGTCGCGACGCGAAATCGGCCAGCTCGAAGACCTCACGTTGCCGCTGTTCGACAGCGTCTCGGTCGAGGGCCTGCGTTTTGCGGCCGCTGCTCTCTCGGAATGCGAATACGCGCCCGAGGCGCTGGTGCGCCGTCTTTGCGAGGCAAGCGTCGACGTCGCCGCCCCTCTTCTCGTCCGCTCGCGGGCGCTGACCGATATCGATCTCATTGCGCTGATCGGCCGCCACGGCCTTCCGCATGCCCGCGCGATCGCCAGGCGAAGGAACCTCAATCCAACCATTGCAAGCCTCGTCCGCGCACTGGAACGACCCACTCTGGTCAGGCAGAACGGCCGCGCGCCGGGCCCGACCGCCGAACAGGAGAAGGCGGATCGGCCAAAGGCTATGGTCAGGCAGGAGCGGGTTGCGGGCATGGCCGCCGAGGCCGTTCGCGACAGGCTGCGTGGCATGATGCTTGGTGAAAGGCTGCGGAGCGCTGGGATTCGAGACGACAGCAATCCGGCTGACAGATCCAGCGCCTACGCCAAGCTGCGCGAAACGGCGCTGACCGGAAACGCCGCCTTCTTCCAGACCGCACTGGCCGACGCGCTCGATCTCGATTTCACGACCGCGCGTTCGCTCGTCTCGGCATCGGACCCGTCAATGCTGCTGACGGCACTGAGAGCGCTCGATCTCAGCGAGGACAAGGCGTTCCTGATCGCGGTCGCGGTGTTTCCCAAACACTTCCCGCATCCGCAGGCAATCCGCCTCTTCCTCGACAAATACCGACTGATGCATCACGATGCCGCGCTGGAGCGCATGAGACTTCTGAAAGCCGATGCGGCGGCTCAGGCCATCGTCGGAGCACGGCAGGCCACGGCCAATTCCGACGAGCGGCCAAGGCCTTCGGCGCTCAAGGCGTCCTGAGCGCTATCAACTCCTCGACGGGTACCGATCCGGCCTCGATCTCCACAATCCAGATGTCGGGATCGAAACGGCTTTCCTTCTCGATCCTCTTTTCAAGAGCATCCGGATCGGCGACCGGCTCCAGCCGGTCGAACAGGCGCTCGTCGGGCTTTGCGGTGTCGTACATCGTCTGCGGCGCCGGCCCGAACAGGGCGACTTCGCCCAACCGGTTGCGGGAAAGCACCATCACCGCACCGGCCTCGGTGGCGCCGCGCCTGACCACGACGGCGAACCCGCCATCGGCGAAAACGCGCCGGACAAGCGCCGATACCCAGAGATCCGTGGTCACGCGCATCGATGTCACCCATGCCGGCATTCAGGCTTTGGGCGACTTCTGAAGCGACGGCGTCAATCGGTCAAGCCGACCTGCCGCATCTTGGCGTAGACGGCCTGGTCGGGCTCACCTGTCTCGGGAAGACCGAACAGCGACTGGAATTCCTTGATCGCCGAGCGCGTGCGTGAGCCGATGACCCCGTCGAGCTTGATGTCGTCGTTGCCGAACGCCTTCAGGCCGGCCTGGATCTTGACGATACGGGCGGAGTCACCGACGGCGGGGGGCGCGGTGACCGGCACGGTCGCCGTGCGGGCGCGCGGCGCGGGCACCGGCACGACCGCGCCGGTAATAGGCGCAGCACCAAGCTGATCGAGCAGGGCCGCGTCGATCGTACCGTCCGGAAGGCCGACCTTATGACGATAAGTGTCGATTGCTTTTTGCGTATTCGGCCCGGGGATGCCGTCCACTTCGCCGGAATAGAAGCCGAGTTCCTTCAGCACGCCCTGCACCTTCTGCACGGTCGGATCCGGCCTGACCACCGGCGCAGGTGGAACCGGCGCCGGTTCCGGGCGCTCGATGTTGATCGTCGTTTCCGGCTCGTCCGCCGGCGCATCGGTGACGTGCTCGATGGTGCGTGTGGCGAAGAAGGCGCCCTTATGCGGGTATGGCTGATACCAGAGCGCATTGGCCGAGACATAGAACAAGGTGACCAGGAACGCGGTCGATCCGCCGACCAGGACCGGATTGTCGGAGATCATCGTGCCGACTGCGACCGCGCCGTTGCGCAGGTGGCCGGTACGCCGCTTTGCGGGCTTGGCCTTAGGCCGTTTGGCGGAGCTGGCCATCGCCGCCCTCCTTCGCTTTCCTAGACTTCGGCATGGGCACCACGACAGGCTGATCCGCCTGCTGTCTAGGTCCCTCGACCGGCACGCTGACGGTTACTGTGGTCCCTTTGCCCGGCGCGCTTTCGATCGACATGGTGCCATCGTGAAGCGAGACGAGGCCCTTCACCAGCGAAAGACCCAATCCGGTGCCCTCGTAGCGCCGGGTGTAGTCGTTATGAACCTGGGTGAACGGCTTGCCCAGATTGGCCATATCGGCCTCGGCGATGCCGATGCCGTTGTCGCTGACCCAGAAATGCAGGCGCGAGCCGAGCCGGCTTGCGCCGATCGCCACCTTGCCGCCTTCGGGCGTGAACTTGATGGCGTTGGAGGCCAGGTTGATGAGGATCTGCTGGACTGCGCGCCTGTCGGCGTTGATCTCCCCGACGTCCGGCGCGATCTGCGCCGTGAAGTCGATGCCCTTCTGGGCAGCCGGAAGCTTCATCATCGAAACGCACATATCGACGGCTTCGACAAAACGGAACGGCTCGGGCTGCGCGGCATAGGTGCCGGACTCGATGCGCGAAATGTCGAGGATCGACGTCACCACCTCCAGCAGATGCTGGCCGGATTGCCGAATGAGCGAGACGTATTCTTTCTGGCGCGGATCGGCGAACGGCCCGAACATGTCGTGCAGAAGAACGTCGGAGAAGCCCAGGATCACATTGAGAGGCGTGCGCAACTCGTGACTGACGGCGGCCAGAAAACGGCTCTTGGCGACATCGGCGCTGGCGGCCGTCTCATTGGCGGCGGCAAGTGCTGCCCGCAGTTGCGCGACCTCGTCATTTGCGCGCAGCAAAGCGATGAAGGGCTGATCCTGCCCGCCTTGCATCAACTCGAAGAGAAATGTCGGGAAATTGCCGTTTGCACCGGGCAGGCGCAAACGCAGCTCCAGGCATCGCGAAACCGCGCCGTCGCGCAGGTCGGCAATGGCACTGAGATAAGGGACGCGGTCGGCCAAGTGGATTCGATCGAACAGACCGGCGCCGGATAATATCTGCGGGGAAAGATCGAGCAAACGCATGGCGCTTGGCGAGACGTCCAGCACGTCCCCGCCCCGCGCGATGCGAAAAACGACGGCGTCGATCACGTCCTCCAGACAGCTCTCGGTCCGCTGGTCCTGCTCCGCATCGGCGGGGTGAAACCGCCCTGCGCGTGCGAGCACGGTCGCGCCCCATGCGGCAGGAATGAGCCAATGCCATGCCGCAGGTTCCCCGACCGAGAGCAGAAGCGGTGCCAGGAAAACCTGCAGGATGGCTGCAGCCAAGGCGGCTGCACCTGCTGCGATCGTAGCGCGGCGCGACCCTGAAACCCACCAGACCTCCACCGGAAGGGCAAGGCACAGGAGAGCAACAGGCGAGCCGAGACCGCCGGCAGCGGCGATCAGGCCGGCGAGACCGCAAGCCGCGACAATCAAAATCCCCAAACCGATCAGCCGGGACGTTCCCGTCACCGCCACCAGCATCGCCGAGAGCCAGCCTGCGGCAAACAGAACAAGGATGACGAACACGGTGGCTGCCGCGCCGATGTTGGCGGTCGCCAGCATCACCGCGGCTGCGGTCATCAGGAAAGGCGACGCCAGGAGAACGCCGATGAGGCGCGCCTGAATACGCCGCCGGCCGGCATCGGCCACGGCGGGCTGGACGAAACGCTCGCAGCCAGCGGCGATCGCATCGCAAAAATCAACGTATCTGGTCGCCGCCAAACTCAACGCAACGCACTCGCCTGCTTCGCAGATCACTTTCGTTGAAACGAAACTCGCATCCAGCCTTTAAGGAAAGGATAAGGCGGGGCCACAAGGCGCCCTCCGACGGGCAAATATTCAGGCATGGCGATCGCCACACACCCGCTTCTGCCGCCATAGTAAACGGGTGGTTAGCCCGGGGTGGCTTAACGGACATGGCATACTGGCGCCGACTTTGGCGAAGCCACTATAATATTATATTTTATAATCAACATTTTAAATGGTTTCTATTTAGTAAAAGACAAAGCCGGCTGAAACCGGGGCAAGGCAGGCGTGAACGGTTTCCTGCCGATTTGTCTAAACTTTTCAGAAAATCCTCCTGCTTCATGCAAGCCGTCTTTTGTGTGATCGTGTCATGGTCGATGCAGATAAGAGGTCCGGCCAACGAGCCGGCGCCCGGTCACGACGAGAGGGTATGAACATGGGTTTCCTGATAAGAGCGGCTTTCTGGTTTTCGCTGGTCCTGCTGCTACTCCCGTTCGGCGCCGGCTCGGGCACTTCGGGCGACGACAACGTCGGTCCGATCCAGGCCCTGCTGGCTGCGCGCGACGCCGTCGGCGACATTGCCGGCATGTGCGACCGCAGGCCCGACGTTTGTGAAACCGGCAAGCAGGCCATGCATACGATCGGCGTTCGCGCCAAGGCCACGGCGAAGATCGCCGCCGAGCTGATCGGCGACGAAAACGAAGCGCCCGACCAGACCACCGTTACGGGTAGCGTCCCCGAAGCTGAGGTCGGGAGCGCGCCCGCCAAGAACTGATCCTCTCCGCCGCTTGAACGGCGACACCGCGGGCCGCCTTCCCTCTCGGCGCCCGCGGTGTTCTTTTTTCGTGACGCAACTGTCGCGTCCCCCTATATGCGACGCAGATGACGACCTTCGAAGACATAAGCGGCGATTTCTCCCTTCTAGACGAATGGGAAGACCGCTATCGCTACGTGATCGAACTGGGTGAAAGCCTTCCGCCTTTTCCCGACAGCGAGCGGACGCCTGCCAACAAGGTGCCGGGCTGCGTCAGCCAGGTCTGGCTGACCACCGCGATCGGCAGCGGAACGGATCCCGTCGTCACATTCAGCGGTGATTCCGATGCGCATATCGTGCGCGGCCTGGTCGCCATCGTGCTCGCGCTCTTTTCGGGCCGCCGCGCCAGCGAAATCCTGGCGACGGACGCCGAAGCCGCGCTCAAATCGCTCGGCCTCGACGAGCATCTGTCGCCGCAGCGCGCCAACGGCCTCCGTTCCATGGTCCAGCGCATCAAGCGCAACGCCGAGGAAGCGTTTTCCACGGCTGGCTGACCCGTCAGCTTATCGTGGGCCGATAGTCCTCGGCGCCCCAGTGCAGGACCGGCTTTCGCCGGCCTGACGGCGCCGGCGGCGTGTAGTGTCGTGCCAACGCGCCCAGGGCGGTCTTGAGGACGACCTTGGCCGAGCGCACCGGCCAGTGGCGTTCGGTTTCCACCTGCTCGAGCCCCTTCAGAAAACAGCAGACGTCTATCAGCACGCCCGACAATTCAGGTCCGACGTCGGCGATGGCATTTTCCACGCGCTGCCGGGCCGCAAGCGCGGTGTCGGTCAGGTCGGCGATGCCGCCACCGGAACCGCTTCGCCGCCCGGAGGCGACACTGGCTTCCCAGTTCGCGCCGAGGCGCGGCATGATGCGGCCGCGCGTGTAGTCGGCGCGCAGCCGTTCGCCTGCGCCGAATTCCTTCTCGTCGAGGAATGGAAGACCGTCCTTTCCCTTGCGGCGGGCAAGTTGCGCGAGTGGAGACTCGGCAAGGTTGGCCAGCGCAACCGAGGGGCCGGATTCGGTTTCGATTCCGGTCAACCCGATCTGACCATCCCTGTTGCGCGGCGCCGGGACCAAGACCAATTGACGCGCCAGCGACAAACCCTGCGCGGACAGGGCGACGCTGTGCGAACTCCGTGCCAGGATGCCACGCGCGGCCAGCATGGACAGCAGGGCGGCGTCAATCGCCACGGCGCCCCGTCCACCCGCTTCGAGGATCAGCTTCCCGGCGCCGGCCGCCGGCCGCACCGACGCCGCCCCCGCGGCCAGGAACCTCAGGACACGCTGACCGCCGTCGGTCATGTCATTTACCTGCATCCCCACGCTCAAAGGTCCACCCGGGAACGGAAGGCGGCATGCGCGATGCGTTCGACCATCGAGACGGCACGGTCGAACTCCGCGTCGTCCCGCAAGTCCTCCACGATGTGGCAGGCATGGATGACGGTTGTCCTGTCGCGACCGAAGCCGCGCCCGACTTCTCCTTGCGTCAGGCGAAGCACGACATGGGCGACATACATGGCGATCTGCCTGACGCGCGATATCGAATCCGCGGTTCGCCCCGGTTTGCGCAGTTCCTTGCTGGAGACGGAAAAGAGTGCCGCCACGATATCGATAAGGCACTCGCACATTTCCTGCGCCACCTCATCGCGCCGCTTGGAACTGGCATGGAACGCCGCATCTGGGGCGGCAGCCGGCGTTTGCTGCGGATGCTTTTCCAGGGTCGCCGATAACATCGAAGGCACGAAACTTCCTCCCAAATAGGAATAAGTTCGCATTTATATACTTGACGTAGAAACGCGAAAATGCGATTGTCGGCTTAACGGAGAAAGCCGCCATGACCTCGTTCGACATCACCAACAAGATTTTCACGGATGAGGACGCCGCTCGCGCTCATCTTGAAGAGCAGCGTTGGCCGAATGGCCCTGTATGCCCGCATTGCGGCGAGACAAGGAACGTCCACCGTCTAGAAGGCGAGAGCCATCGCAAGGGGCTTATTCAGTGCAACGTGTGTCTGAAAAATTTCACGGTAACGGTGGGTTCTGTCATGGAGCGTTCACACGTCCCGCTCAAAAAGTGGGTGCTGGCCTTCTACCTCATGAACGCCAGTAAGAAAGGAATGAGCGCCCACCAGATGCATCGCATGTTGGGCATCACGTACAAGACGGCATGGTTCATGTGCCACCGCATCCGCGAGGCAATGAAAGACACTTCAACCGAACCAATGGGCGGCGAAGGCGAGAGCGTACAGGCCGACGAAACCTACTACGGCAACACGTCGAAGCGCGCCAAGGGATACAAGAAGGGCCATTCGCATAAGGCGAGCGTCATCGGACTTGTAGCGCCCAAGACCGGCAAGGTTCGCGTGTTCCATGTCGAAACTGCGAACGTCCAGACGGTGCGCGATATCTTGGTGGCGAACGTTCATGCCGAGACCGAGTTGCATACCGACGAAAGCCGCCTCTACACGCAGACCGGCAAGGAGTTCGGCGCGCACAAGACTGTGCGCCACGGCTCAAATGGGCGCGGCGTTTATGTCGGGACGGAAGGGCAGACGACCAACAATGTCGAGAATTTCTTTGGCGTATTCAAAAAAGGAATGGTTGGTGTTTACCACTTCTGCGGCGAGCAGCACGTCCACCGCTATTTGTCCGAATTCGAGTTCCGTTACAACAACCGTTCCGGCTTGGGCGTTTCCGATATTGAGCGCGCGGCGATTGCCATGAAGGGCGCAGAGGGCAAGCGCCTAACGTATCGACAAGCTCACTGATAAAGCGCAGAGGCGCGAAAATAGAAGACGGTCAAAGCGGAAGCCTTGACCGTCAATTTTATCGGTCCATGATCCCTACGCTTGAGGGGCATGGCGAGGGAGGAGGATTAGCGCGATACCTGAGTCGCGTTCGTTCCAAGCTTTGCAGTCATCTGCGCGCCGTTAGAGCGGCAAGCAGAAATCTCCCAAAGGCGGAAGGGAGAGCACGTCTGACTCATTACGAGATGGCGGTCATAGTTCTGATGATCGCCCAGCTTTGTGTCACGGTAGCATACCGATAACATGACACGGATAGGGACGCCTCGGTTCAGGCCGTTGCGTCCCTACTTTCTCTTTTTTGCCGCAGTCGCTTTGGTTTTTTTAATCGGCTTATGCGGCTTATGCGGCGTACTTAGCGCGCGCCGTAAAGCGGCATCGGCACGTTGTGCCGTTTCCTCTTGCGTGTATTGTTCGTCTGGTTTTTTAGGCATTGGCGGGCATCCTTATGAAGCGAGTACATAAGCCAACATATGTCCCCTTCACGGGGAGATTCAGTATCAAAGGCTCGTTGGATGAGAAACAATTGGCCGGTATCGGTGCTGTCGCTCTTGCCTACAATTATGCCGAGAACTCCATTAATAAGCTTTTCGTTGAGATTGCCGGTGTCCGAAAGGACGTTTCGCGCGATGTCGTTACTAGAATAAACGGAATTGACGGGAAAACGGCAATTATAAAGAAGGGGTTCCGTACTGTTACAGAAGATGAAAATATACTTAGAATGATAAACGCACTTTTCGGGGAAAAAGGTCCATTCACCCAATGTAAGAGATACCGCGATGCCCTTATTCATTCGCGCGTTTTGGATAGCGAAGCCGGAACGGGCATTTACGACATTCACAGAGATAAAATTTGGGACGTTATGCATTCTGTCGATGCGCTGGACGTTCTTTTCGATACATTGGATTTACTCCGCTCTGAAATAGCAAAATTGTCAGTCGTATACAGAATACTCAATCGTATACGATCAACTCGGGGCGATCTCTTAGCAAAAGAGCGATACGAACAACATCTTCAAGTGTGTCTCGCTCAAGTCCTGGAGATTCAACGCATGAGATCAAGTCTACCAAAATTTCCAGAATTTCCTGAGCCGCGCCCATTTCCGGCAGCGTCGGAATTCGATCCGGTAGACCTCTCTGAGCGTCTTTTCGCAGTTGCAGGTTTTCATAGGAACTTCATCGCGTTTCATAACGCACTCCTTTCTTTGGTTGGAGCGCATCTATCCACTTGATTTTGTGGCGTTTTTGCCATCTACGTCAAGTATATAAATGCGAATAAGTTCCTTATAGACGGACACCTCCGACCTGTGAACAAATGATGAACCGTTTGCCCTCGTCGATTTCGACAAGGCATTGAAAACAAATCTCTCTTTCTTTTTCCGTCAGAAATTTCCCTACCCGGCTTTTCCCCACGGCGGAAGCCGCTGCCCATAGTCACAGTCCTTTCGAGGCGGGATGGGCAATGGGAAAACTGGAAGACGAAGCAAGGGCTTTCGAAGACGAAAAGCGGGAGTGGATCCAAGAAGCGCGACAGCTTGCTGCCGTCAGCCTTCTTTGCGGGGCCGACCTGAGCGCCGCCTTCGCAGCCGGCCCCTCCGAGAGAGCGGCGTTGATCCTAAGGCTGGAACGAATAATCGAAAGGGAAAGACTGAAGGGCGCCCGCCGCCACTGGAGCTATGACCTGAACCGTCATATCGCGCTCAAACAGGCGCTCGACAGGTTACGGGACCGTGACGGCGCATCTGGCCGCAACGGCTATCCGCGCGAACAGGCCGGAAAGAAAAACGGCGCCCGAAGGCGCCGCTGATCGGAGAGTGCGACCGGCTTACCGGCCGCCCTTGCGCTTGCGTCCGAGCCCCATCTTCTTGGCAAGCTGCGAACGCGCCGCCGCATAGTTTGGCGCGACCATCGGGTAGGACGCGTCGAGGCCCCACTTCTCGCGATATTCGTCCGGGCTCATGCCGTAGTGGGTCATCAAATGGCGCTTCAGCGACTTGAATTTCTTTCCGTCCTCAAGACACACGATGTAGTCGTCATGCACGGAGCGCTTCGGATTGACGGCCGGCTTCTGCTTCTCAGCCGGCTGAACATGCTCGGCCGGCTCGGAAACGCGCCCCAGGGCCGCATGAACATCGGCGATGAGATTCGGCAATTCGCCGACCGGCACGGGATTGTTGCTGACATACGCCGCAACGACGTCGGCTGTCAGTTCGATGAGCATTTCGCTGCTTCGGGAAGGCGCTTCTGCAGTATCCATGGTTCCAGGTCCCAACGAGAGTTATGGTTTTGATGCCCCGTTCAGACCGAGGCTTGGCGCGACCTTCGCCAGAAGCGACGAACGATTCGCTTTGCGGAAGACTTCATGAACCTGAAGGCTGCGCAAGTCAATTCGTGCAACTTCTCTACTTATCCTTTCTTCAACAAATATTTTTAAATGAAGCACGTCTTTTGTGAGAAAATAGGCCAACGCTTTCCAGAGTATCAAAACGATACAGGTCTTGCGCCAGTCGATTCACATCGGCAACAAGCCATCGGCGTGCTCATCACAATGCCGTTCAGATCAAATTGACGCTTGAGCATCCGGCTCGGACATGTTCATTGCCCGCAACCTGTGTCGCAATGACGAGATCGAAAGAATGAAGGCAAGTTTCCCCGCCGTCGAGCCGCCGCGGCCGCAGAAGAAGCCGACGCAAGACGAGCATCACGGCATCAGGCGGATCGACGACTATGCGTGGATGCGCGCCGACAACTGGCAGGACGTGTTCCGGGATCCGTCGCTGCTTGCGCCCGACATCCGTTCGCATCTCGACGCCGAGAACGCCTACCAGTCCGCCCTGATGGCGGATACGGCCGCTCTTCGGACGGCTCTTTTCGCGGAAATGAAAGGACGCATCAAGGAGGACGATTCCTCCGTACCGATGAAGGACGGTCCCTACGCCTACGGCTCCTCCTTTCGCATCGGCGGCGAACAGCCGAGATATTTCCGCACGCCCCGGGACGGCGGCGAGCAGCACATTTTCCTGGACGGCGACGCCGAGGCCGCCGGCAAGGCCTATTTCCGGCTCGGCGGCATCGACCATTCGTCGGATCATGCGCGCCTGCTATGGGCCTATGACGACAAGGGCTCCGAGTTCTACAGCCTGCGCGTGCGCGATCTCGATAGCGGGGCCGATCTCGAGGACGTCATCGGCGATACCGGCGGCGGCGGCGTCTGGTCGGCCGACAATTCCGGCTTCTTCTATACGAGACTTGATTCGAACCATCGGCCGTCGAAGATCTTCCATCATGTTCTGGGCGACGATCCTGCAAACGACCGGCTTGTCTACGCGGAGGCCGATCCCGGCTTCTTCATGAATGTCGGGGGCACCCGCAACAACGACTGGATCATGATCGGCATCAACGATCACGAGACGTCGGAATACAGGATCCTCAGCGCCGACCGCCCGCACGACGAACCCAAGATCGTCGCCCCGCGCGAGACCGGCCTGCAATACGACCTCGAGGAAGGCGGCGACATCTTCTTCATCCTGACCAACGCGGACGGCGCGAAGGACTTCAAGGTCATGACCGCGCCGGTGGCCGACCCGGTGCGGTCGAACTGGACCGAACTGGTTCCGCACGAGCCGGGCCGGCTGATCCTGTCGATTATCGGATTCGCCCGGTATCTGGTGCGGCTGGAGCGCAAGGACGGCTTGCCGCGCATCGTGGTGCGCGGGCGCGCGAGCGGGGACGAACACGTCATCAGCTTCGACGAGGAAGCTTTCTCTCTGGGCCTCTCCGGCTCGTACGAATACGACACGGATGTCCTGCGCTTCAGCTATTCGTCGATGACGACGCCGGCGCAGCTCTTCGACTATGACATGCGCACCCGCGAGCGCACCCTGCTCAAGACGCAGGAGGTGCCGTCGGGGCATGATCCCGACCTCTATGTGACGCGCCGGCTGATGGCGCCGGCGCAGGACGGCGAAATGGTGCCGGTTTCCCTGCTCCACCGTCGCGACACGCCGCTCGACGGCTCGGCGCCCTGCCTGCTCTACGGCTACGGCGCCTACGGCATCACCATTCCCGCCGCCTTCAACACCAACTGCCTTTCGCTCGTCGACCGGGGCTTCGTCTACGCCATCGCGCATGTGCGCGGCGGCAAGGACAAGGGCTATGCCTGGTACGAGGACGGCAAGCGCGCGGCCAAGGAGAACACGTTCACGGATTTCATCTCGGTCGCCCGGCACCTGGTGGCGGAAAACTATACGGCGCACGACCGCATCGTCGCGCATGGCGGATCGGCGGGCGGCATGCTGATGGGCGCGATCGCCAACATGGCGCCGGACGCCTTCGGCGCCATCGTCGCGGAAGTCCCCTTCGTCGACGTCCTGACCACCATGCTGGACGAGACCTTGCCGCTGACGCCGCCCGAATGGCCGGAATGGGGCAATCCGATCGCGTCCGAAAAGGATTACCGCACGATCGCGGCCTATTCTCCCTATGACAATGTCGGCGCAAGGGATTATCCGCCGGTTCTGGCCGTGGCCGGCCTGACCGACCCGCGCGTCACCTACTGGGAACCGGCCAAATGGGTGGCGAAGCTGCGCGACATGAAAACCGGCGCCAGTCCGATCCTGTTCAGGATTAACATGGACGCCGGACATGCCGGCGCCTCCGGGCGCTTTTCGCGGCTGGAAGAGGTGGCCTATACTTACGCGTTCGCGCTCAAGGTGACGGGCAAGGCGAACCTCACGGCCTGATCCCCGGCGAAAGTGACGCTCAGCTTTCCGGCTTGCGGGCCGGATAGCCGTTCGGATGAGGCGGAACGGCCTTGAGATAGGCCGCGATCGCCTCGCGATCCTCAGGCGTCAGCCGCGCCATGTTCTGCTGGACCTCGACCATCGCCCCGCCGACCGAATCGAAATCCGGCGTGAAGCCGCTTTCGAGATAGCTGGCGATGTCGGCGGCCGACCAGTCGCCGATGCCGCCCTCGCCGGAGGTTATGTTGGGCACGACCCCCTCGCCTTCGGCGGCTACGGCACCTGCCAGCCATTCTCCCTTGATGGTGCCGCCGGCAAACGAGCGTGGCGTATGGCATTCGCCGCAATGTCCCGGACCTTCGACGAGGTATTGCCCGGCGCGCACGGCTTCCGGCGCATCGGCGGCGAGTTGGAAGACGGGCGCGCTGTCGAGATAGAGCCGCTTCCAGACGCCGATGCCGCGCCGGATATTGAACGGAAAGGAGAGTTGGCTGGGGCCGGGCTTGCCCGCGATTGCCGGCAAGGTCTTCAGATACGCAAAGAGGTCGGAGACGTCGGCCGGCGTCATGCGGGCATAGGAGGTGTAGGGAAACGCCGGATAGAGATGCGTGCCGTCCGGCGCGACGCCCCGCAGCATCGCATTGGCGAAATCCTGCGGCGACCAGGTGCCGATCCCGTCCTTCGGATCCTGGGAGATGTTCGGCGTGACGAACGTGCCGAACGGTGTCTTGAGCTGGACGCCGCCGACCAGTTCGAGACGGGCCTCCCCTTCGGCTTTAGGTCTGGCGTGACAGGAGACACAGCCGCCGGCGTTGAAGATGCGCTCGCCCTTCGTCGCGTCACCGGGATGCAGTCCGGCCAGGGTCGCCGCATCCAGCCGCACCGGCGCCGACAGGAACCAGCCGGCGACCGCGGCCGCGCCGACAACGACGATGCCGGCGCCGACAAGCCTGCGCGCCCGGCTCATGGCCGGGATCAACCCTTCTTGATGCGGTAAGACTGGTGACAGGAAGCGCAGTCGGGGCCGATCTTGCCGATCTGGGCCTTCAGCGCGTCGACGTCGGACGGCGCGGCATCGACCGCCGCCTTCACGTCGGCCAGGTACTTGTCCTCGGCCGCCTTGAAGCCCGCCATGTCTTCCCAGATTTTCGGCGCGGCCGTGGTGTCGCCGCCTGCTTCGCTGCCCTTCGGGAACAGCGCCTCGGCGTCGAACTTCTCGGCATTCGCCTCGAGGCCCTTCAGAGCGGCCAGAACGGCGTCGGCATCGAAGGGCTGCTCGCCCTTGACCATCTTGGCAAGGCCGCCGACGAGCTTGCCGCGTTCCTTCATCAGCGCCTGCCTGTCGCCGATCGGATCGGCGGAGGCGGCGGCACTACCGAGTGCGAGGACGGAGATGGCGAGTATAAGCTTTCTCATTCCTTTGGGCTCCACGTTGACATCCAGGGCGAAAGCGCCCCTCTACCGAACGAAACCGGTACTCCATTTATTCCGGTCGCTTCTTCTTTTTACGGAAAGAAAAAGGCCCCGAACATTGCCGGGGCCTTCAAAACTCAGCTTGTCGCCTTTTCGTAGAGTTCGAGCACGTAATCCCAGTTGATGAGATTGTCGACGAACGCCTCGAGATATTTCGGCCGGGCGTTGCGGTAATCGATGTAGTAGGAATGCTCCCACACGTCGACGCCGAGGATCGGGGTGGCGCCGTGGACCAGCGGGTTCTCCCCGTTCGGCGTCTTGGAGATGGCGAGCTTGCCGTCCTTCACCGACAGCCAGGCCCAGCCCGAGCCGAACTGCGTCGCGCCGGCGGCGGCGAAATCGGCCTTGAACTTGTCGTAGCCGCCCAGGTCGCTGTCGACGGCCTTCTGCAGCGCGCCGGGCAGCTTGTTGCCGCCGCCGCCCTTCTTCATCCACTTCCAGAAATGGATGTGGTTGTAGTGCTGGGCCGCGTTGTTGAAGAGGCCGGCGTTCTTGCCGAAAGACTGCTTCACGATCTCGTCGAGATTGGCATTGCTGGCATCGACGCCAGCCTCGGCGGCAAGCTTGTTGCCGTTGTCGACATAGGCCTTGTGGTGCTTGTCGTGGTGATACTCCAGCGTCTCCTTCGACATATAGGGCTGAAGCGCCTCGTAATCGTAAGACAGGGCGGGCAGTTCGAAAGCCATGGATATTACTCCCTCATGAAAAAGCGGTGTCGATCGATCTAACATAGGTCCGGCACGAAGCGGAACAACCGTCCTGGCCGAACCTATTTTGCGTTTCGCCTAGGCGGCGGAACCCGAATGCGCCCACTCCCAATAGAGTTCCCGGGCTTTCCCGGCCACCGGACCAGGCTGCAATTCACGATCCTCGATACGAATGACGGGGACCACCTTCGAATGATTGCCTGTCGAGAATATCTCGTCGGCCTCGAGGAAGTCGCGCACCGACAACGTCTTCTCGGTGGTACGGATGCCGGAACCCTCCAGAAGCACGATGGTGCGGGCGCGCGTAATGCCCGAGAGGAAGGTTCCGTTCGCGGCCGGCGTGAAAACATGGCCGTCCTTGACCAGGAAGATGTTGGACGATCCGGTCTCGGCGACATTCCCCAGCATGTCGAGGACCAGCGCGTTATCGAAGCCGCGCATCTTGGCCTCCATGATGGCGCGGCCGTTGTTCGGATAGAGGCAACCGGCCTTGGCGTTGGTCGGCATGGTCTCGATGGTCGGCCGTCGGAACGGCGAAACGCTGATCGAAAAGCCGGACGGCGCGATCATCGGCGATTCGTAAAGGCACAGGCAGAAGCGGGTCGAGGCCGGGTCGGCCGGCACGCCCATATAGCCGCCATGCTCGGCCCAGTACATCGGGCGGATATAGACGGCGGTCCGGCCATCGAACTTCTTCAGCCCGTCCCAGGTCAAGGCGACGATTTCCTCGGGCGTCATGGTCGGCTTCAGGCCGAGCGCCACGGCCGACTGGTTGACCCGCTTCGCATGAAGGTCGAGGTCCGGCGCGACGCCCTCGAACCAGCGGGCGCCGTCGAAAACGCTCGACCCCAGCCACATGACATGGCTTCGCGGACCGACCAGGGCCACATTGCCCTCGTGCCAGTCTCCATCGACGAACGTCCAGGTGAGCGACTGCGCGGCAACGGCCAATGTCATGGTAGCGGCTCCTCAACTGATCACAGGCTATTGGAGAAATTCGTCCCGCTCCGTCAACCGGCATGGCGCGGTTTCGGTGAGGCCAGCGTCGCGTTCCCCTTGCTTCCGGCGCAAATGCGTTTCACAAATTCGCGATGCAATATCCCGCTTATGTCTTCGACGCCTACGGAACCCTTTTCGACGTGCATGCCGCGGTGCGGCGGCACGCGGAGGCGATCGGCCCGGATGGCCAGCTTCTGTCGGAGATCTGGCGAACCAAGCAACTGGAATATTCCTGGGTCCGGACGCTCATGGGCGCTTACGCCGATTTCTGGCAACTGACGGAACAGGCGCTGGATTTCGCTTATGCCCGTGTGCCGTCCGCGAACCGCGCACTGCGCAGCGACCTTCTGGATGCCTATCTCAAGCTAGATTGCTATCCGGAAGTTCCATCGGTTCTCAAAGCCCTCAAGGCATCCGGCGCGAAGCTGGCGATTCTCTCCAACGGATCGCCGGCCATGCTCGAGCCGATCGTGCGCGCGGCCGCCCTCGACACCTTGCTCGACGAGGTATTCTCGGTCGACGGGATCAGGCGCTTCAAGACCGACCAATCGGTCTACGAGATGGTGACGAGCGCCTGGAGGCTCTATCCGGACGCCGTCTCCTTCCAATCGTCCAACCGGTGGGATGTCGCCGGAGCTACAAGAGCGGGTTTCCGGACCGTCTGGATCAATCGCAGCGGCATGCCCGACGAATATGCGGACCTGCCGCCCGCTGTGATCCTGCCTTCGCTGGAAGGCCTGGCCTGAAGGTGCGGGCGGACCGTTGCCGATCGGCCACAGGACGGCCGGCATCTCCACGGCTTTCAGGAACCGTTCACCTTATTGCCCGATTTGAAGAAGCATAAGGCGTCCATCTTCTCCGGACCGGCGCGACGTGCCTGTCCCGGCACTTGCAATCGGAAAGGCCAGTATGCCCAAGAACCTATTCGCTCCCGGCGTCGTCAATCGCCGTGACCTGTTGACCGTGGCCGCATTGGGAGCGGTTTCGATGACGATGGCCGGCTGTGCCAGCGTCGGTGGCCCGCCGTCTCCCCAATACAACGAGCCCGTCGAACCGGCGCTGCCGGACTATGCCACAATGTACGGGCCGGTCGTCGACGAGGGATTCGAGATTCCGGCAGTGCCGATCCAGAAGATCGATCCGCAATTCCTTCGCCAGATCGTCGACGATCCCACCGGCCAGGCGCCGGGAACGATCGTGGTCGATACGACGGGACACTTCCTGTACCTGGTTCAACCGGGTGGCCGGGCCATCCGCTATGGCGTGGGGCTCGGGCGCGCCGGTTTCGAATGGTCCGGTGACGCGGTCGTGCAATGGAAGCAGAAATGGCCGAAATGGACGCCGCCGGACGAGATGATCGCACGCCAGCCGGAGTTGACGAAATACAGCGCCAAGAACGGCGGCATGCCCGGCGGACTGATGAATCCGCTTGGCGCACGCGCGCTCTACCTGTTCCAGAACGGCAAGGATACGCTCTATCGCCTGCATGGGTCGCCGGAGTGGAATTCGATCGGCAAGTCGGTTTCGTCAGGCTGCGTCAGGCTGATGAACCAGGACATCATCGACCTCTACAGCCGCGTGCCCGCCAAGACCCCCGTCATCGTCACCGGCGATATCGGACAGCCGATGGCCGTGTCAGGCCGTTTCCACCGCGCCATCGCGATCGATGCCGGCGTGCCGCAGGACGCCGAACTGCTCGGCCCGGCGCAGTAAGGTCGGACCGGAGCAATCGGCAAGGCAGGGCTCGTCGTCTTCCGGAAAGACTGCCCGGAATGATGCGACCGATGGCTGAGGCCTTGCCGATGCCGGCCGCGCGGGTGATCAGCCCGTGGCAGTTGCCGTGGTGGAGTAGGAGAAGCTCCGGCTTCCGGCAGAGGCGCAACGTCCGGATCACAATCCATTCGTTGCATTGCGGTATGTCGGAACGAACCTTAGAGTATGTATGAGGCTGGTGCGGCCGGCTTGCGAGAGGACCGTGGATGGGCGCCGGAGCCTTGAACGATACATCGGAAACGGAGAATCCGGAGCGAGAGCGCTGGCTGGGCCTCGTCGCCAAATCGCTCGGCGGCCGGTCGTTCGAGGACACACTGGTTTCGCGAACCAGCGACGGCATCCGAATCGAACCGCTGACTGAACGCGCGACGGAGCCCCGGCCCTGCCTTCGCGCCAATCCGGCGCAACCCTGGATCGTCTGCCAGCGGATCGACGATCCGGACGTCGAGCGCGCCCGCAGGCAGGTGGCCGAAGACCTGGCGCAGGGCGCCACCGGGCTGTCGCTGGTGTTCGAGGGCGCGCCCAATGCTTTCGGCTACGGCCTGCCGCTGGGCGCCGAAACGCTCGAGGCCGTGCTGGAGGGCGTCTCGCTCAACCAGGTCCATCTGCGCATCGACGTCCATCCGGCCAGCCGTGCCATGGCGGACTGGCTGGTCGCGCTGCTGGCGCGGCGGCGCGCCGACCCCGCAAGGCTCAGCCTTTCCTTCGGCATCGATCCGGCGGCGATCTTTGCCGGCACGGGGCGGCTGCGCATGTCGATCGAGGCGCTGCAGGCGTCCATGCCGCAGTCGCTGGCGCATTTCTTCGCGCTCGACGTCCCGGGCATCCTGCTTGAGGCGGACGGGCGGGTGCTGCACAACGCCGGCGCGACCGAGGCGCAGGAACTGGGCTTCATGCTGGCCTCGGCGGTGGCGCATCTGAGGCTTTTCCAACAGGCGCGGCAGGCGCTCATCTACGCCGCGCCGCATATCGGCTTCGCCGTCAGCGTCGATCAGGACCAGTTTCTTTCCATGGCCAAGATCCGCGCGTTGCGACGCCTGTGGGCGCGCGTTCAGGATGTCTGCTCGATACCGCCGTCCGCGGCCACCATCCACGCCGAAACATCCTACCGCATGCTGGCCGCGGCCGACGCCGAGACGAATATCCTGCGCAACACCGTGGCCGGTTTCGCGGCGGCGGTGGGTGGAGCCGATTCGGTCACGGTACTGCCCCATACGATCGTTCACGGCCTTCCGGCCGCGTTCGCGCGCCGCATCGCCCGCAACACGCAGGTCATCATGGCCCGCGAGAGCCATCTGGATCATGTCGCCGACCCTGCCTATGGGTCCGGAAGCCTGGAGGCGCTCACCGACGGCCTATGCGCCGCGGCCTGGACCGAATTCCAACGCATCGAGGCCGAGGGCGGCGCGCTGGCAAGCCTTCGCGACGGCCATATACAGGCCCGCGTCATGCAGGCCCGCGAGAAGCTGGCGCAGGATTATCGCACCGGGCGCCGCGTCATCCTCGGCGCGACTTTGCATCCGTTGCGGGACGAGCGTCCGGCCGAGACGCTTGCCGCACAAAAACGCCCGCTGCCGACCGACGGGATCGTGCATTGTGAACCGATCCTGCCCTGCCGCGCCGAAGAGCTCGCCGGAACACCGGAATGATACCTGATTTCAGCCATATCGACTGGTTTGCTTCCGATCGGACCGCACCGGAGCCGATCGGGGCCTGGGAGACGCCGGAAGGCATAGCGGTCAAGCGCTTCTACAGCCAGGACGACATCCGCGGATTGCCGGGTCTCGATACATGGCCGGGCCTGCCGCCCTTCATGCGCGGCCCCTATCCGACCATGTATGTGCAGCAGCCCTGGACGATCCGGCAATATGCCGGTTTCTCCACGGCGGAAGAATCCAATGCCTTCTACCGGCGCAATCTCGCCGCCGGGCAGAAAGGCCTGTCGATCGCCTTCGACCTCGCCACCCATCGCGGCTACGACAGCGACCATCCGCGCGTCGCCGGCGACGTCGGCATGGCGGGCGTCGCCATCGATTCCATCCTCGACATGCGCCAGCTTTTCGAGGGCATTCCGCTCGACCAGATGACCGTATCGATGACGATGAACGGCGCGGTGCTGCCGGTTCTGGCGCTCTATATCGTCGCGGCCGAGGAACAGGGCGTGGCGCAGAAGGATCTCGCCGGCACCATCCAGAACGACATCCTCAAGGAGTTCATGGTCCGCAACACCTATATCTATCCGCCGAAACCATCGATGCGGATCGTGTCGGACATCTTCTCCTATACGTCGCAGCACATGCCGAAGTTCAACTCGATCTCGATCTCCGGCTACCACATGCAGGAAGCCGGCGCGACGGCAGACCTCGAACTCGCCTACACCATCGCCGACGGCATCGAATATGCCCGCGCCGGCGTCGCGGCTGGCCTCGACATCGACAAATTCGCGCCGCGCCTGTCGTTCTTCTGGGCGATCGGCATGAATTTCTTCATGGAAGTGGCGAAGCTGCGCGCCGCGCGGCTGATCTGGTCGCAACTGATGGAGAAGAATTTTTCGCCGAAGGATCCGCGCTCGCTGTCCCTGCGCACCCATTGCCAGACCTCCGGCTGGTCGCTGACTGCGCAGGACCCCTACAACAACATCATGCGCACCATGATCGAGGCGATGGCGGCGACGCAGGGTCATACGCAGTCGCTGCACACCAATTCCTTCGACGAGGCGCTGGCGCTGCCGACCGACCATTCGGCGCGCATCGCGCGCAACACGCAGATCCTGCTGCAACGCGAATCGGGCACCACGCGCATCATCGACCCCTGGGGCGGCTCGACCTATGTCGAGCGGCTGACGCACGATCTCGCCCGGCGCGCCATGAGCCATATCGAGGAAGTCGAGAGCCTGGGCGGCATGGCCGCCGCCGTCGAAAAGGGCATTCCCAAGCTTCGCATCGAGGAGGCGGCGGCGCGCACGCAGGCGCGGATCGATGCCGGCGAACAGATGCTGGTCGGCGTCAACGCCTTCCAGCCCGAGCAGGATATAGAGGTCGACGTCCTCAAGATCGACAATGCGGAGGTCAGGGCGCGGCAACTGGCGAAGCTCCAGCAACTCAAGGGCACGCGCGACGTCGGCGCGGTGGAAAGCGCGCTCGATGCGCTGACACGGGCCGCCCGAAGCAACGAGAACCTGCTCGAATTCGCCATCCGCGCGGCCCGTGCCAAGGCAACGGTCGGCGAAATCTCGATGGCGCTCGAAAAGGCCTTCGGCCGCCACGTCGCCTCCGTCCAGACCATCTCCGGCGTCTATCGCAAGGAGTTGGGCGAGACCGCGGCAGTCACAAGGATCGAAGAGCTACTGGCGGCGTTCGAGAAGAAGTCCGGCTCGAAGCCGCGCATCCTCGTCGCCAAGATGGGCCAGGACGGCCACGACCGCGGCCAGAAGGTGATCGCCACCGCCTTCGCCGATCTGGGCTTCGACGTGACGGTGGGCGCGATGTTCCAGACGCCGGAGGAAATCGCCCAGCTTGCCGTCGACAACGACGTGCATATCGTCGGCGCTTCCTCGCTCGCCGCAGGGCATCTGACGTTGGTGCCGGAACTCAGGGACGCGCTGAAGAAACGCGGCCGCGAAGACATACTGATCGTCGCCGGCGGCGTCATCCCGCCCCAGGATTTCGACGCCGTTCTGAAAGCCGGCGCCGCCGAAATCTTCCCGCCCGGTACGGTCATCCCCGAAGCGGCGGAAAGGCTGCTGGAGCGGCTGCTGGCAAACTGAGTTATAATTCCTGTTGCAACCTTCCTTTGGAAGTTATAACAATAGTTGCAATAGGAGATAGCGTCATGAATGCCGTCATTCGCAAAATCGGGAATTCCGAGGGCATCATTCTGCCGAAGGAGCTTCTGGCTGGCTTGAACCTTCGGGCGGGCGACAGCGTGACCCTCATTCGCGAAGGCGACGAAGTGCGCCTGCGGCGAATCGAAGACACTGCGGAAGAGTTCGAGCGCAAGATGAAGCTGGCGCGCGAGCGGATGAAAAAATACGAGACGGTTTATCGCGCCCTCGCGAAATGATCCGGTATCATTCTCGCGAGTTTGTCGAAGCCATGCACGCGGAACAGTTGCGCCTGCATGGCGGCGCAAGCGGAGTTCGGGACATTGGAATGCTGGAGTCGGCCCTGGCTCGCCCGCTTAACAAAGCGGCCTATGGCGAAGTGAGCCTTTTCGAACTTGCGGCTGCGTATCTTTTCGGCATCGTAAAAAACCATCCTTTTGTCGACGGAAACAAGCGAACGGCTCTGGCAGCAGCCGACGTTTTCCTGGCCGACAACGGCTGGAGCCTTGAGGCGGATAAGGACGATCTCTACCAGTTGGTCGTGTTGGTTGCCGCCGGCGATATTGACGAAGAAGGGGCCACGGCTTTCTTTGGGGAGAACTCGACCGAGATCGTAGAGTAGTTACTTCAACCCCACGATCTCCCATTCCCTGCCGTTGACGGTCACCACGTCGCCGACCGCCTTGCCGAACAGCGCCTGCGCCATCGGCGAGACGTGCGAGATGGTGCCTTTCGACGGGTCGGCCTCGTCCTCGCCCACGATCGTCCACGCAACGCCCTTGCCGTCCTCGCCTTCCAGCGTGACGGTCATGCCGAAGCGCACTACGTCGCTGCCGGCTTCGGGGATGGTCAGTTCCGCGTTTTCGCGGCGGGAAAGCCAGTAACGCAGGTCACGGGAAGCCAGCGCGATCTTTTCCCGCTCACCCGGTTCGGCGGCCGCCAGCGTCGTGCGCAATGCGGAAATCTCGGCGTCGATCGCCGCCAGTCCATTCTTCGTCACCAGGTTGCGATGCGGACTGACCGGCCGTTCGCCGATCCCGGCGATGGCGCTTTCATTGTCCTCCTCGCGTGTAAAGGCTCTGCTCATCAAATGAAGGTAGGCTGCCGGCAGATGCCGCACAACCCCGCGCCGGCTCGCCGCCCGGCCTGGCGACGGCATGATCCTGCTGCGCCGGGAGGAGATGATGGACATTGCGCCGAAGCTGAACAGACGCACGCTCCTGACCGCCACGGCCGGCTTCGCGGTGGCAGGCCTGTCGATCGGCCGCGCCCTGTCGGCCAGCCTTTCCGGCATCGAAAACGCAGCGTTGCGCGGATCGATCAGCGCAACGGATCTCGGCGTGCGGACCGGCAGCGGCGAAGACCAGAGTCGTGCCTTCGGGAAGATGCTGAACAAGGCTTCGCGAGAGAATGCGCAGGTTTTCCTTCCCGCCGGCACTTATGTCGTCTCGAAGCTCTCGCTGCCCGCGAGAGTGCGGCTCGTCGGCATGCCGGGCGCAAGCCGCATCGTCTATGTCGGCGGCGGGCAATTCCTCGTCGGCGCGAATGCGGAGCATATCGAACTCACCGGCCTCGTTTTCGACGGGGCGAACCAATGGATCGCGGACGGCACGCAGGCGCTTCTCGACCTGAAAGGCGTCCGGCATCTGGTCATCGACAATTGCCTGGTATCGGCAAGCAGCAAGAACGGCGTCGCGCTGGAGCGCGCGGCTGGCCGCATCGAACGTTCGACAATCTCGGGCGCTGCCGATGCGGGGCTATGGTCCGTCGAAGGCGGCGGTCTTTCCATCACCGGCAATACGGTATCCGATTGCGGCAACGGCGGCATTCTGGTTCACCGCTGGAAGGCGGCGGAAGACGGCACCATCGTCAGCGGCAACCGGGTCGAGCGCATCGGCGCGGCATCCGGCGGCACGGGACAGAACGGCAACGGCATCAACGCCTTCCGCGCCGGCAACGTCGTCATTTCCGGCAACATCGTCTCCGACTGCGCATTTTCGGCGATCCGCGCCAACAGCGCCAGCAACCTGCAGATCGCCGGAAACACCTGCCTGCGTTCGGGCGAAACCGCGCTCTATTCGGAGTTCGCTTTCGAGGGCGCCATCATTTCCAGCAATCTGGTCGACGGCGCCGCCAACGGCATTTCCATCGTGAACTTCAACGAGGGCGGCCGCATGGCGATCTGCTCGAACAACATCGTGCGCAACCTGTCCACGACCGGTCCCTACCCTGCCGAAAACGCCGGTTTCGGCACCGGCATCAGCGTCGAGGCCGACACGACGGTGACGGGCAATGTGATCGAGAACGCACCGCTTTGGGGCATGCAACTCGGCTGGGGGCCCTATCTGCGCAACGTCGCGGTGACTGGCAACGTGATCCGCAAGGCGGGTACCGGCATTGCCGTGAGCGTCGTCGAAGGCGCCGGCCCCACGATCATTGCAAACAACATCTTCGACGGCACGAGAAACGGCGCCATCGTGGGACACCGCTGGTCGGACCCGGTGACCGCCGACCTGGCAACGCTCGGAAACGCCGGCTACGCGCACCTCACCATCGAAGGCAACCACGCGAGCTGAATTCAGGCCAGCGCCGCTGTCGGCCTGAGTGCGCCGACTTTCGCACCGGCGCGACTTTCAATAGCCGGCCCGGCGATTTCAATCAGCCGCGCCGCCAGCGCCGTATCGGATCTGAGCAATTTCGCCAGCACCGCCGCGACCATGACTTCCGCGCCCCGCCCCGCGCCGTCGTCGCATTTGATGGCGACGCCAAGCCCCAATTCGGGCACGGCCGCGCAATAGACGCCCTCGGCACCCGTCTTGACGAAGATGCGTCCGGGTGCGGCCTGCATCAGCGTCACATCGGCCCTGCCCGTTCCGGAAACCAGGAAGGGCTCGGCCATGCAGGCGTTCAGAAGCCGTTTCGCGGCAGCCGCGCGTTTCGGGCCAAGCCCCTGCCCCGTCGCCATGCGCGCGAAGCCTTGCGCAAAGCTCTTCAACGGGACGGCATAGGTGGGGATGGAACAGCCGTCGGTGCCGCGATGATCCGCATCGTGCTTCTGGCCGGTCACCGCCTCCATCGCCTCGCGAACCATCTCCTGCTCCTGGTGGCCAGCCTTGACGTAGCCGCGATGGTCGATGCCGAGATGGCGGCAGGTGCACAGGAAGCCAGAATGCTTGCCCGAGCAATTGTTGTGCAGGGCGTTGGGCGAACCGCCGGAGCGCGCCAGCGCGACCGTCGCGTCGTGGCTGGACGGCCAATGCGTGCCGCACTCCAGCGCGGTTTCGTCCAATCCGGCCTTGGCCAGCATGGCGCGCGCCAGTTCGACATGCTCGGGCTGGCCGGAATGGGAGGCACAGGCCAGCGCCAGTTCTTTGTCGCCGAAGCCGTAAGCATCGGCCGCGCCGCTTTCGACGAAGGGCAGCGCCTGGATCGCCTTGACGGCGGACCGCGGGAAGACCGGCCGGTCCGTATCGCCGATCTCGAGAACAGACCCGCCGTCGGCATCATAGACGGCGACCGCGCCGCGATGGGCGCTTTCCACCACCGCGCCGCGCGTCACCTCGACCACAACCGGATTCGTCATCCCATCACCGCCCAGATCGCTGCCTTTTGAAAACGACTATTGCGGCGAGCGCCGGCTGGCAAGCAGCCGGCGTTGATCCAGCGTCTTAGGAGATGTCAGCGAATGCGGTCGAGGATCGATACGTAGTTCGCCACGGCCGCGCCGCCCATGTTGAAGATGCCGCCGAGCTTCGCGCCCGGCACCTGTATGCCGCCTGCTTCGCCGGTCAACTGCATCGACGTCAGCACATGCATGGAGACGCCGGTTGCGCCGATCGGATGGCCCTTGGCCTTCAGGCCGCCAGACGGATTGACCGGCAGTTTGCCGTCTTTGGCGGTGTAGCCTTCCATCGCCAGCTTCGCGCCCTCGCCCCTTTTCGCCAGCCCCATCGCCTCGTATTCGATCAGTTCAGCGATGGTGAAACAGTCATGCGTCTCGACGAAGGACAGGTCGTCCAGCGTCACCCCGGCCTTTTTCAACGCCTTCTCCCAGGCCGCTTCGCAGCCCTCGAAGAGCAGGATGTCGCGCTTCGACATCGGCAGGAAATCCTGCACGTGCTCGTTGGCGCGGAAGGCGACGGCACGGCGCATCCCGAGTGCCGTGGTCGCGTCGGTCAGCACAAGAGCAGCGGCGCCGTCCGATACCAGCGAGCAATCGGTGCGCTTCAACGGACCCGCGACATAGGGGTTCTTCTCGCTCTCCTGGCGGCAGAAATCGTAGCCGAAATCCCTGCGCATCTGCGCATAGGGGTTGTCGACGCCGTTCAGGTGGTTCTTGGCAGCGATCATCGCCAGCGCGTCGGACTGGTCGCCGTAGCGCTGGAAATAGGCCTGCGCGATCTGGCCGAAGACCCCGGCGAAGCCGGCCGGGGTGTCACCCTCTTCGGGCAGGTAGGAAGCCTTGAGCAGGTTCCTGCCGATCTCGGGGCCGGGCGTCGTCGTCATCTGCTCGGCGCCCACCACCAGGACGATGCGGGCGGCGTTGGATTCGACGGCGCGGATGCCCTGCCGCACCGCGGCCGAGCCTGTTGCACAGGCGTTCTCGACCCTTGTCGCGGGCTTGAAACGCAGCCGGTCGTCGGTCTGCAAGACGAGGCTTGCGGTAAAATCCTGCGGCGAGAAGCCGGCGTTGAAATGGCCGAGGACGATTTCGTCCACGTCATCGGGGCCGATGCCGGCGTGTTCCATCGCTTCGGCGGCCACCTTGGTGATGAGGCCTTCCAGCGTCTCGCCTTCCAGCTTGCCGAAGCGCGAATGCGCCCATCCCACGATACAGGCGGTCATGGCCGTTCCTTCCCGTCCTATTTTCTCGCCCGCCGATTGAGGCAGGCCTTTGTTCAAATCTGAACCTTCTTCGCGCCTGCGTAAAGATGTTTTGCATCTGCGAAGAAATTCAAATCGATTGATCCAGCCCGTCGGTTATTGATTGATCAGTCAATAAAAAATAAAAGGTACTACAGGAGGGCTTGACCAATGCCGAAGATCGGAATGGAGCCGGTGCGCCGCAGGGCGCTGATCGATGCGGCGATTTCCGCCGTGGGCGAGCGCGGCACGCTCAACGTAACGGTTTCGGAGATTGCTTCGCGCGCCGGCGTCTCCTCGGCGCTGGCGCATCACTATTTCGGGCCGAAGGAAGAGTTGCTGTTCGCGACCATGCGCCAGCTCCTCGCCGACCTCGGCAGCGACTGCGTGGCCGCGCTCAAGAAGGCTGCGACGCCGCGCCAGCGTGTCTCGGCGATCATTTCCGTCAACTTCAACACCGGACAGTTCCGCGAGGAAACGGTGCATGCGTGGCTCGCCTTCTATGTCGAGGCGCAGAACTCCCCGCATCTGCGGCGACTGCTCAGGGTCTATGCGCGACGGCTGCATTCCAATCTCGCCAGCGCGCTGGCCGATCTGGTCGACCGCGCGGAGGCGGCGCGCGTGGCCGAGGCGATCGCGGCGATGATCGACGGCCTCTATATCCGCCGCGCCCTGCGCGACGGCCTGCCCAACCCGGCCAGCGCCACGGCGCTCGTCGAGGACTATGTCGACGCCAAGCTTTCCCGACAGGTGACCCGCCTATGACCTCCCGCCCCAATTTCCTGATCGTCATGGTCGACCAGATGACGGGAACCCTGTTCCCCGACGGGCCGGCCGATTTCCTGCATGTACCGCATCTCAGGGCGCTTGCCGCGCGATCCGCGCGTTTCGCCAACAACTATACGGCCTCGCCGCTGTGCGCGCCGGGCCGCGCCTCCTTCATGAGCGGGCAATTGCCGTCGCGCACCGGCGTCTACGACAATGCGGCGGAGTTCGCCTCCTCCATTCCCACCTTCGCGCATCACCTGCGCGCCGGAGGCTACTACACCTGCCTCTCCGGCAAGATGCATTTCGTCGGACCGGACCAGTTGCACGGTTTCGAGGAGCGGCTGACGACCGACATCTATCCCGCCGACTTCGGCTGGACGCCAGACTACCGCAAGCCCGGCGAGCGGATCGACTGGTGGTATCACAACCTCGGCTCCGTCACCGGCGCGGGCGTGGCCGAGATCACCAACCAGATGGAATATGACGACGAAGTCGCCTTCCTCGCCAACCAGAAGCTCTATGAACTGTCGCGCGTATCCGACGACCCGCAACGGCGCCCGTGGTGCCTGACGGTTTCCTTCACCCATCCGCACGATCCGTTCGTGGCGCGCCGCAAATACTGGGATCTCTATGAAGATTGCCCGGCGCTGGAGCCAGCCGTCGGCTTCATTCCCTACGAGAAGCAGGACCCACATTCGCAGCGGCTTTACAAGGCCAGCGACTACGCTTCCTTCGACATCCAGCCCGAGCAGGTGCGCCGCTCGCGGCGCGGCTATTTCGCCAACGTCTCCTATGTCGACGACAAGCTCGGGGAACTGCTCGATACACTCGAGCGCACGCGCATGGCCGGCGACACGGTCGTCGTCTTCTGCTCCGACCACGGCGAGATGCTGGGCGAGCGCGGCCTGTGGTTCAAGATGAATTTCTATGAGGGATCGGCGCGCGTGCCGCTGATGTTCGCGGGGGGCGACATTGCCGCCGGCCTCGTCTCAACGCCTGTCTCCAATCTCGATCTCTGCCCGACGCTCTGCGACATCGCCGGCATCGACATGAGCGCGGTCATGCCGTGGACAGACGGACAGTCGCTGCTGCCGCTGACGCGTGGCGAGACCCGCGGCGAACCGGTGTTGATGGAGTATGCGGCGGAAGGGTCCTATGCGCCGATGGTCGCCATCCGCGATGAACGGTACAAGTTCGTCCATTGCGAGATCGATCCGCCGCAACTGTTTGATCTTGAATCCGATCCGCTGGAGCAGACCAACCTTGCCGCCGATCCGGCCCACGCCGATCTGGTCGAACGCTACGCGGCGATGGTTCGCGGGCGCTGGGACATGGCGGGTTTCGACAGCGCCGTGCGCGAAAGCCAGGCCCGCCGCTGGGTGGTCTACGAGGCGCTGCGCAACGGCGCCTATTATCCGTGGGACTTCCAGCCGCTCCGGCAGGCCTCCGAGCGCTACATGCGCAACCACATGAACCTCGACACGCTCGAGACCGAGAAGCGTTTCCCACGGGGCGAGTGACATGCAGCCTATCGCCGAAGCGGATTTCGTCATCATCGGGTCGGGCTCGGCCGGCTCGGCCATGGCCTACCGGCTGTCGGAGGACGGCAAGCATTCCGTGATCGTCATCGAATATGGCGGCACGGACGCCGGGCCGCTCATCCAGATGCCGTCGGCGCTGTCGATCCCTCTCAACATGCCGCTCTACGACTGGGGCTTCGCCAGCGAGCCGGAGCCTCACCTCAACGGTCGGGTTCTCGCCACGCCGCGCGGCAAGGTGATCGGCGGCTCCTCCTCCATCAACGGCATGGTCTATGTGCGCGGCCATGCGCGCGACTTCGACCATTGGGCTGAAGAAGGCGCCTCGGGGTGGAGCTTCGCGGACGTGCTGCCCTACTTCAAGCGCATGGAAGACAGCGACGGCGGCGAAGCCGGATGGCGCGGCAGGGGTGGTCCCCTGCATGTGCAGCGCGGCGCGCGCCGCAATCCGCTCTACGCGGCCTTCGTCGAAGCAGGCAAGGAAGCCGGTTTCGAGCTGACCGATGACTACAACGGCGCAAAGCAGGAAGGCTTCGGGCCGATGGAGCAGACGATCAAGGACGGCCGCCGCTGGTCCGCCGCCAACGCCTATCTGCGCCCCGCGCTGAAACGGCCGAATGTGAGTCTTCTCAAGGGCTTCGCACGGCGGGTGGTGATCGAGAATCAACGCGCCGTCGGCGTCGAGATCGAAGCTCGCAAACAGATTCAACTCGTTAAGGCGAAGCGCGAGGTCATCGTCGCCGCCTCGTCCATCAACTCGCCCAAAATCCTGATGCTGTCGGGCATCGGGCCGGCTGCGCACCTGAAGGCAAACGGCATCGAGGTGGTCGCCGACAGACGCGGCGTCGGCGCCAATCTGCAGGACCATCTGGAACTCTATATCCAGCAGGAATCGACGCGGCCGATCACGCTGAACTCCGTCCTCAACCCGCTCTCCAAGGCGTTGATCGGCGCGCGCTGGCTGTTCTTCAAGAGCGGCCTCGGCGCCACCAACCATTTCGAGGCAGCCGCCTTCGTGCGCTCCGCCGCCGGCGTCGATTACCCCGATATCCAGTACCACTTCATTCCCGCCGCCGTGCGCTACGACGGCAAGAAAGCTGCGATGGGCCACGGCTTCCAGGCCCATGTCGGGCCGATGCGCTCGAAATCGCGGGGCTCGGTGACGCTGCGCTCGCCCGACCCTTGGGCAAAGCCGATGATCCAGTTCAACTACATGTCGCATCCAGACGACTGGCGCGACTTCCGCCACTGTATCCGGCTGACGCGCGAGATTTTCGGACAGGCCGCCTTCGATCCGTTCCGGGGCAAGGAGATTTCGCCGGGCAAGGATGTGCAATCCGACGAACAACTCGACGGCTTCATCCGCGACCACGTCGAGAGCGCCTATCATCCTTGCGGAACCTGCCGCATGGGCCGCGCCGACGACCCGACTAGCGTGGTCGATCCCGAATGCCGGGTGATCGGAGTGGATGGCCTGCGCGTCGCCGATTCCTCGATCTTCCCGCGCATCACCAACGGCAATCTCAACGCCCCGTCGATCATGACCGGGGAGAAGGCGTCCGACCATATCCTCGGCCGCACGCCGCTCGCGCCCTCGAACCAGGAGCCATGGATCAATCCACGCTGGCAGGAAAGCGACAGGTGAGTTTTCCGCCCCCTTCCGCTACCATCGCATCGTCGCAGCAAGAGAGACGCCCATGAAAGCCCAGCCGAAAGCCTCGCATTACATCAACGGCCGTTTCGTCGAGGACGAACAGGGCGCGCCGCTGGCCGTGATCTATCCGGCCACCGGCGAGACGATCGCGACACTGCATTCGGCGACGCCCAACATCGTCGAACTGGCGGTCGAGGCGGCGCGCGAGGCGCAACCCGCCTGGGCGCGGCTGAAGCCGGTCGAGCGGGGCCGCATCCTGCGCCGGGCGGCCGACCTCCTGCGCGCCCGCAACGACGAACTGGCGCGGCTGGAGACGCTGGACACAGGCAAGCCGTTGCAGGAAACGCTGGTGGCCGACGCGCCGTCCGCAGCCGACTGCCTCGAATATCTCGGCGGCGCGGTGGCGGCGTTCAATGGAGACTTCGTCGATCTCGGCGGTCCCTTCGCCTATACGCGGCGCGAGGCGCTCGGCGTGTGCGTGGGCATCGGCGCGTGGAACTATCCGATCCAGATCGCCGGCTGGAAGTCCGCGCCGGCACTGGCCATGGGCAACGCCATGGTGTTCAAGCCATCAGAAAACACGCCGCTGTCGGCGCTGGCGCTGGCCGAGATCTACACCGAGGCAGGGCTGCCGGACGGGCTGTTCAACGTGGTGCAAGGTTTCGGCGATGTCGGCGGCGCGCTGGTCGCACATGAAGCCGTCGCCAAGGTTTCCGTCACCGGCTCCGTGCCGACCGGGCGCAAGGTGCTCGGCCTCGCCGGCTCGCTGATGAAGCACGCGACGATGGAACTGGGCGGCAAGTCGCCGCTGATTGTCTTCGATGACGCGGACATTGAAAACGCCATCGGCGGCGCCATGCTCGGCAATTTCTATTCGTCCGGCCAGATCTGCTCCAACGGCACGCGCGTCTTCGTGCAGAAGGGCATCCACGACCGTTTCGTCGACCGCCTGCTGGAACGCACCAAGACCATCCGCATCGGCGATCCGCTCGACCCGGAGGTGCAGATGGGGCCGCTGGTCAACAAGGCACAGCACGACAAGGTCATGGAATACATCGAAATCGGCCAGCGCGACGGCGCCACGCTCGCCTGCGGCGGCAAGACGCCTGCGCTGCAAGGCTTCGAGAACGGCTTCTTCGTCGAACCCACAGTGTTCACCGGCGTGACCGATACGATGCGAATCGCCCGCGAGGAGATATTCGGCCCGGTGATGAGCGTGCTGACCTTCGAAACCGAGGACGAGGTGGTCGAGCGCGCCAACGCCACCGCGTTCGGCCTGGCAGCCGGCGTGTTCACCCGTGACCTTGCGCGCGGCCATCGTGTGATCGGCGAACTACAGGCCGGAACCTGCTGGATCAACGCCTACAATCTGACGCCGGTGGAAGTGCCCTTCGGCGGCTACAAGCAGTCTGGCATCGGTCGGGAGAATTCGCTGGCCGCGCTGGAGCACTATTCGCAGGTGAAGACCGTCTATGTGGAGACGGGCGACGTCGCGAGCCCATACTGAACGATCATCATGTGATGTTCCCTGAGAGATCGTCACATGCCGGAAACAGTTGTTGTCCGAAAGAAATTCGACTGGTCGGAGTGGCAGGATTTGAACCTGCGACCCCATCGTCCCGAAAAACGTAGTCTCGTAGAAAGCCCATAGGATTCAACGAAACCGATTCAGCTTCAAGCCGGTTTGTTCCGCTCATGTTCCGTATATTGGTGCGGTTTTGGTGCGCGCACCGGCTTTGTTCTAGGAGGATGGAATGGCAAAGCCGGTCTGGAGCGCCATGATCGACGCCGCGCTCTCCCCTCCCATCAACGATTGAGACATGCGCCGTCCCATCTCCCAGCGCATCGTCAACGCCCTCCTGCCGCTGGTGCTGATCTATCTGGCTGGATATGCAATCTGGTCCATCATCAGACCATGGACCGGCTACTGACCGCGTGATGCCCTTGCATATGGCCCGGTCTTCGGCCCCGGAGCATGCAGGATGAAACCGAACTTCCTGTCGTCCCGTCCCGCTTCCCGGCATCTCCCGCAATAGAAATGCGGACGCAAGTCGGCATCCATACTGCCGTGGTCCGCCCCGAACCGCTCTATCAGATTATCCGTGTCGAGCACGACATGGTTTCGACAGACGTAGCAGGTCAAGGAGATGGCGTGATCGGTCTGCTTGATCTTTCCCAGCGTGTTGAGACGGAAGGGGTAGGTGATTTCGGACATGTGGAGAAGATAGGCCGGGGCTGGCCTCACGGGAAGGCGAACCGGTGCAAGAAATGCACGAGTTGGATCAGGCGACTAGCGCGAGCCCGATCCAGACGCCGACGAGAACGTCCAGCACAATGACCATGGTAGTGAGCGTCCGGCCGGCCGGCGTCATGGCCTGGCCCTCGACAGATGCTCGGCGATCTGCGTCAGAGCGATCAGAATGCCGGCCGTCGTCATGATGATCCACACCGATGTTTTTCCGATCCAGCCGAGCCGGCCGAACAGCCAGCTTAGCCGGGTCCACAATTCCAGCAGCTTGAATCCGGCGACGTACTTTTCCGGGTCCAGCTTGAGGAAATCGTCCAGGCGATTCCGTTCTTCCGGCTCCAGATGACCGCACCATATCAGCGCCTCGCGTTGCTTGTGATCCAAACGGTCGAGCCACAGGATGGTTTCCTCGGAGAGGTCGCGCAGCCGAAGCGGGACCGGAGGTTCGTCTGTCATAAGCCCGCTGCCCTGTTATGATCTGCTACCAGCACTTCTGCGAAGCGCCGAAACGATTGTGAGCCGCAACCTGGTTGGAAAAGGCGCGGTCGTTCTGGAGGATGTAGACGCTCGTCTCAAGGCTCGGCGCCATGCGATGCCAGCCGTCGCACACATTCTGCGGCCTCGTCGTCTGACAGCCCGAAATCAGTGCAGAGCCGAGCAGCATCGGCAGAAGATATCGCTTCATCGATCTTGTTCCTTTGACGGAGGACTGTCACAGATTGCTCTAACGCCTCCACAGCCGCCGCCTGACGGCCTTCGTGCTTCCCGTAGAGAAAGACACCCGGCGACACGACAAGCGCGCCCAGCAAGCCCGCTGCTGGCAGCTTGACCCAATCGGGCAGGAGGGAAATGAAGGCCCACATCAGCCTTCAACCTCAGCCTGGATTTGCTTGAAGCGCCGGACAATCAGAGGGCCGGCGATGAAGGCGACGACAGCCCCCGCGATACCGATGCCTGCGAACAGGGCGACGATCTTCCAATCCCCTAGCGCGGAGGTGATGGCAGCGCCGACACCACCGGACGCAATGCCGCCCCAGCCCCAGTTGCGGGTGTGGTTCTTGACGGCCTTGCCAACGGAGGCAGGGACAATAGGCGTTTCTACAGGAACCGGAACGGGCTTCTCGACGACTACTTTCGGCTGGCCCTCGGCATGGCGCTTGGCAACCTCGGCAAGAGCCGCCTTGACCTGCGACACCGACACGCCGGCATGCTGGCCGGAATAGTGGCCCTTGCCGTCCGGCTTCGGGATCGAGGCCCACTCCATCGCAAGGTTGCGGATGAGCGTGTCGAGAGACAGGCGGCCTGCCAGCCACTTATCGATGCCGCGCTGACCGAGAAGGTAGCAGGCCATGCGATCCTGCATGTCGGCGTCGAACAGTTCGGAGCCGGCTAGGCCGAGCTGCTTCTTGATCGCCCGGAGCGTGGTGCGCACGATCTGATATCGCCCGATGGCCGATGAGTTCAGCCGCTTGTTGTCCGGGTCCTTGAGCATCCGGGTCTGGAGCGCGTCGACCTGATCCAGCGTCATGCCGCAGAGATAGACCGATGACCCCTTGCCCTTCGTCACCTTGCCGTCGAGCATGATGCCGTAGCCCAGCGTCTCGTTGTAGCCGTCGCCTTTGTCGGTGCCTTCCGACGTGCCGACGAGGTCGAGGAATGGGCGGTAGACAGCATAA
>Ga0164243_10000267_pt1 | contig 110832 bp, 112 predicted proteins | sample OricompcompostOP_FD_108781 | JGI IMG/M metagenome (GOLD analysis project Ga0164243, IMG submission 108781) | Organic Plus compost microbial communities from Emeryville, California, USA - Original compost - Organic plus compost (OP) | ecosystem: Engineered > Solid waste > Mixed feedstock >...
CCCCTAGACGAACGGACCATCAATTTTTAAGGATTGATAAAAACCTTTGTAGTCCGTAGGGGAATCGAACCCCTGTTACCAGGATGAAAACCTGGCGTCCTAACCCCTAGACGAACGGACCATTATTTGTATTTGCGGTTGCAAAATTAGTATTTATTTTAAAACCTACAAATTATTTTTGCTTTTTCTGTGTAAAAAAAAGAACGTTATTGCTTTTTCTTAGCGAGTGCAAATATCTGTATATTTTTTGAATTGGCAAATGAAAATTTCAAAACTAACAACATTTCTTCTTTCAATATTCTTTTTAGTATTTAAACTACGGGACTATTTCAATTTTTAAAAGCGGTATGGTGTTTATTTTGGTCTATTTACTTCTAATAATTAGTTCGTCAATCAATTCATTTTCAAATTCTAAAATGGCTTTTCTTCTATCATTTATAAAAGCGATGGATTGAATCTTTGGAAATCCTTTAAAATAATAGTCAAGATAATAAAAATACATTCCATCATTATATGGTTCTATTTCTTTAGTATTAAAAATCAAATTCATTCTTTCTATAAGGTTTTCCGATTCTGTTAACCGTTCAATTTCAGTTAAATATTTTTTAGATTCTTCAATGTATGTTTTTCCTTTTTTGGAATAATCATCGCCTTCAAAAAATATTTCGAAACCATTTATTTCAATTTCTTTTTCAACAGTTTGTAAATAATCAAAATATTCTTTCGATATACTGTCACACTTTTGTATTTTCTTACTATTCAGCAAATCAAATTGATTACTAATTTTATCATTTAGATTATTTTGTAAACTATTGATTAACAGATTATTTTCTTTTAATTTCAATTGATAAGTTTCTTCATATTGTTCCTCAATATTCATTTTTGAAGTGCAGCACACCAATAAAAAAGGTAAAAGACAAAAAAGATATTTCATTGTTTTATTTAGGATTTATTTTTCAATAGTTAAAACAAAAGAGCCTTTAAAAAGGCTCTTTTGTTTAATATATTAATCTAAACGCTCAATTTTTGCTCCTAAAGCTCTTAAACGTTCATCGATGTTTTCGTATCCGCGGTCAATTTGATCAATGTTCTGAATGATACTTGTTCCTTTTGCAGATAGCGCCGCAATTAATAAGGAAATTCCGGCACGAATATCTGGAGATGACATTTTGGTTGCCTTTAGTTGCGATTTAAAATCGTGACCAATAATCACGGCTCTGTGTGGATCGCACAAAATAATCTTTGCCCCCATATCAATCAATTTATCAACAAAGAACAAACGTGATTCAAACATTTTTTGATGAATCAATACTTCGCCTCTTGCCTGAGCAGCCACAACAAGAAAAACACTTAATAAATCAGGGGTTAATCCCGGCCAAGGAGCGTCAGAAATGGTTAAGATCGATCCGTCTATATCGCCTTTAATTTCGTATCCGTTGGTATGAGCCGGAATGTAAATATCGTCGTTAACTTTTTCTATATTAATCCCTAACTTTCTAAAAGCTGACGGAATAACACCTAAATTTTCCCAACTAACATCTTTAATAGTTATTTCGCTACGGGTCATTGCTGCCAAACCAATCCACGAGCCAATTTCAATCATATCGGGTAAAATGCGGTGTTCGCATCCTGATAATTCATCGACACCTTCAATGGTTAATAAATTTGAACCAACACCTGTTATTTTTGCTCCCATATTGTTCAGCATTTTGCACAATTGCTGTAAATAAGGTTCACATGCCGCATTATAAATTGTTGTAACGCCTTTCGCCAAAACAGCTGCCATTACAATATTTGCCGTACCTGTTACCGACGCTTCGTCAAGCAACATATAAGCTCCGGTTAATCCGTCAGGTGCTTCCACGCCGTAAAAATACTCTTCACGGTTGTATCTGAAAGTAGCCCCTAAGTTGATAAATCCTTCGAAATGGGTATCTAATCGGCGTCGACCTATTTTATCGCCTCCGGGTTTAGGAATGTATCCCTTTCCAAAACGTGCCAAAAGCGGTCCCACAATCATAATAGATCCGCGCAACGACTTACCTTCTTCTCTAAATTTATCTGATTCTAAATAGTCTAAATTAACATTATTTGCCTGAAAACTATAACTGTTACTGTTTATTTTTTCAATAACAACGCCTAAGTTTTTTAATAAATCAATTAATTTATTTACATCGATAATATCAGGAATGTTAGAAATGGTAATTTTTTCATCGGTTAATAACACAGCACATAAGATCTGTAACGCTTCGTTCTTTGCTCCTTGTGGTTGTACAACTCCGTTTAGCGGGTGTCCGCCTTCAATTTTAAAAGTTCCCATTAATTTGTGTTTCTGTTGGTATTTTTAGATGAATTATTGTTTGGGGTTGATTTTTTTACAAATCGGTTTCCGTTGTTATTGTTTTGTTTGTTGTTTGGGTTGTTACGTTGCTGGTTGTTGCCGGAATTGTTTCGGTTTTGAAACTGGGCGTTATTGCGATTATTGGTTCCGGCCGAAGCATTCCGATTTTGAAACTGGGTGTTTCTGCTGTTTGGCTTCATTAAATTTACCGCATTATTGTTATCATCTAAACCGTTTGTTAAATCAATGACGCCTTTTGATAATTCTTTTAAATGCTGAAAAATCACTGCATCATCAACCGATTCATTGTTCCAGTTCACGTAACTTTTTTTCATGTGGTTGGCAATAACCATAATTAAAGCTTCTTTGCGTTCGCCATCTTCCCAGGTAATTGCCTCGTTAATCATATCAACAATGTTAGAACCATAATAACGGTATTTTTGATTATTTTTAGGATAATCTATCAAAATAGGCTCGTTAAAATTGGTTAAGGCTTTAGGTTTTTCGTACGGAGAATCAACATCTAATTCAAAACGCGACATTTTAAACAATTGATCCCATAATTTATGTTGAAAATCTAAAACATCACGTAAATGCGGATTAATCGTTCCCATAATATCAATTACGGCACGGGCAGCTTTGTTACGCTCGTTACGGTCTTCAATTAATATAACCTGATCGATTAATTTTTGCAAATGGCGACCATATTCAGGCAACACCAAATCTCTGCGATCGGTATTGTACTCTAAACTTTTTATTGCTTCTGTTGGATTAAATTTCATATAAATTACAGGGAAATGATTCCTTCGATAGTTGAAACTTCTTTGTATTTCTCAATGATGGCATCGGCATTAGGCATCACCACGTTTATTGATACACTTGAATAGTTTCCGTTTTTTGATTTATTTTTTGTTATAACAGCTCCCATATTGTTAAAAGCCTTTTCTATCTGGGCAATTTTAGCCTCATCGGCAGGTACAATAAACTTATATAAATATTCGGCTGGCCACTTTTCTGTTGTGTTTTCTAATTCGCTTTTAAGGCGTGTATAGAATTCTTCTGTATTCTCTTTCATAAAATAAAAATTAGTACAAATATACGTTACATTAAGATAAAAATACTAATTATGGTTGTTAAATGAAAGTAACTTAATTTTTATGTGTAATTTTGCATTTTGATTTTTTTAAGGTGAATAAAAAGATAATTTTACTTATCGGTGGACCGGGTTCAGGAAAAACTACAATCATAAATGAACTGATAACAAAAGGATATACGTGTTATCCCGAAATTTCGCGTCAGGTTACTTTAGAAGCACAAAAAACCGGAATTGATCAGTTGTTTTTAAAAGAACCTTTATTGTTTAGCGAATTACTTTTAAAAGGACGCATTAAACAATTCAACAATGCACTAAAAGAACCAGCAGATTGTGTTTTTATAGACCGTGGCATTCCCGATGTTTTAGCTTATATGCACTATATAGGTGATGCTTACCCCGCTTTTTTTGATGACGCCTGTAAAACAAACCGCTATTCTAAAATTTTTATTTTACCGCCCTGGGAAGAAATCTATGTAAGTGACAATGAACGTTACGAGAATTTTGAACAGGCAAAACTTATTCATAACCACTTAGTAGAAACATACGAAAAATATGGTTATGAACTAATTGAAGTCCCAAAATCGGATTTGGAAACAAGAGTAAATTTTATATTGAAAAATTTATAATTTTTCTTTATTTTTAAAGAAAAAACACATTGTTTTGTTTGAGGCATTACACATTTTAAAAAAATATTGGGGTTATGATGCTTTCAGACCTCCGCAGGAACAGATTATAGAATCGGTTGTTCAAAAAAATGACACCCTTGCATTGCTGCCAACCGGCGGCGGAAAAAGCATTTGTTTTCAGGTACCCGCATTAATGACCAACGGAATTTGTTTGGTTATTTCTCCACTAATTGCATTGATAGAAGACCAGATCAACCGGTTAAAAGAACAAAACATCAAAGCTTTATCTATTTCCGGAAATTTATCAATAGAAGAAATTTCAACTTTGTTAGATAATTCAATGTACGGAAATTACAAGTTTTTATACATTGCCCCTGAACGATTAAAAAACGAATGGATTTTAAGCAGGATTATTCAACTACCCATAAATTTAGTAGCTATTGACGAAGCACATTGCATCTCGCAATGGGGACACGATTTTCGTCCGGCATATTTAGAGTTAGGAAAATTAAAAGAATGGCTGCCCACAATTCCCTTTATCGCCTTAACAGCATCGGCAAACAAACGGGTTCAGCAAGATATTATTGATAGTTTGCTATTAAAAGATCCACAGGTTTTCCAAAAATCTTTTTTGCGAAACGAGATTTATTACGGTGTATATCAGCAAGAAAATACCGAAGAACTGATGCTTCAAATTTTAAAAAAGGCTTCATCGCCGGCAATCATCTATGTAAAAAGCCGAAAAGCAACCATTGAAGTAGCCGGGAATTTGAAATCTTACGGAATCTCTGCCGATTTTTTTCATGGCGGATTGGATTTTAAAACTAAAAAACAAAAGTTAAACAACTGGATTGACGAAACCACTTTAGTAATGGTTGCTACCAATGCTTTTGGAATGGGAATAGACAAACCCAATGTTCGCAATGTGATTCATTTGCATATACCCGACAATTTAGAAAGTTATTATCAGGAAGCAGGACGTGCGGGGCGCGATGGTGGCAGATCGTTTGCTACTTTATTACTGAATCCATACAGCGTAAGCGAATCTCAAAATTTTCACGAATTAAATCACTTAGAAACCGATTTTATAAAACTGGTTTACAAGCGTTTCGTAAATCATTTTCAAATTGCGTACGGCGAAGGTTTTAACGAAAGTATCCGATTTAATTTTAAAGATTTTTGTCAAAAATACAATCTGCCCGTAAGTAAAACATTTCATGCTTTTGAATTTTTAGACCGGCAATCGGTACTTACCTTTGAACAAAATTTTAAATACAAAAGCTACATTCATTTTTTGATAAATTCTACCGATGCCATTCATTATTTCAGTAATCATTCGTTAGAAGAGGTTTTGTTTTTAAGTATTTTGCATCATTACCGGGGCATTCAGGAAGGAGAAACATCAATTGATATTGATCTTTTATCGAAACACACCAAAATGCCTTCAAATAAAATTGTTGAAACAATAGAATCATGGGTTTTAAAAGGATTTTGCACGTTTACCCAAGCTCCGAATGATACCAATATTGTTTTAAACGAAATTCGAGAAGATGATATTACCATAAATCGTATTGCCAAGAATCTGGTGCAGTTTAATTATATTAAAAACCAGCAGTTTCAGGCAATGTTAAATTATGTTACCAACACAACTGTTTGCAAAAACCGGATCCTTTTAAATTATTTTGATGAAGAATATAACGACGAATGCGGAAAGTGTTCGATTTGTATTCAGAAGAAAAACCAGCAGAATAATTTATTAGAAACCATTAAAAGAGAATTAAAATCTTATCCCGAAGGACATGTTTTTGAATTATCTGATCTAAAAACGATCTACCTTAACAAAACCGAATATTTAGCACAGGCATTAAAAGAATTAATCGAAGAAAGTGAATACCTTTACAAAAATGCCACATATATAAGATTATAATGGAAAAATTACGAATTGTTTTTATGGGAACCCCCGATTTTGCGGTGGGAATTTTAGACACTATTTACAAAAACAACTATGAAATTGCGGCTGTTATTACGGCACCTGATAAACCGGCAGGCCGCGGACAAAAATTAAATCAATCAGCCGTAAAAATCTACGCACAGGAAAAAGGCTTGAACATTTTACAACCAACAAATTTAAAATCCGAAGATTTTTTGACCGAATTAAAAGCGTTAAACGCCAATTTACAGATTGTTGTTGCCTTTAGAATGTTACCTAAAGCGGTTTGGGACATGCCAGAACTGGGAACTTTTAACTTACACGCCTCCTTATTACCCGATTATCGGGGTGCTGCACCAATTAACTGGGCAATTATTAATGGTGAAGAAAAAACAGGGGTTACCACCTTTTTTATTGATGAAAAAATTGATACCGGTGCCATCATATTAAAGAAAGAAACAGAAATAGCAGCTAACGAAACTGCCGGTGAATTACATGATAAATTAATGGTTTTAGGAGCAGAAACGGTTATTGATACTTTAAAATTAATTGAAAGCAATAATGTAAAAACAATTCTGCAACCTGTAGAAGACGGAAAAACGGCCTATAAATTAAACCGCGAAAACTGTAGAATAGATTTTAGCAAACCAGGAAAAGAAGTTTATAATTTGATTCGCGGATTAAATCCGTACCCATCTGCCTATACTATTTTAGTTGATGGGGAAAACGAATGGAACATCAAATTACACGACGTAACTTTTTTAGAAGAGAAGCATGATTATTCCCCAGGAAAATTCTTAACCACAAAAAAAACAATTCAAATAGCTATACCTGATGGATTTATCGAAATTTTATCCATACAATTTCCCGGAAAAAAGAAAATGAAAACCGCAGAATTACTCAACGGAATGCAATTTTCAGACGAAGCACACTGCATTTAGATCTTTTTACCGCTTTTTTTTATGTTTTTTTATACTTTTTTATTAAAAAAAGTTGTATAAATGAATTTAACTTTTAAATTTGTATATGTTAAGATTAACTCAATAAAAAAATTATTATGAACAAAACACAATTAATCGACGCAATTGCAGGAGATGCAGGCATTAGTAAAGCTGCTGCTAAATCAGCTTTAGAATCATTTTTAAAAAATGTAGGGGAAACTTTAACTAAAGGAGATAAAATTTCATTAGTAGGTTTTGGCTCATGGTCAGTATCTGAAAGAGCTGAAAGAGAAGGTAGAAATCCACAAACCGGTAAAACAATTAAAATTGCTGCTAAAAAAGTAGTTAAATTTAAAGCTGGTGCTGATTTAGACGGTGCTGTTAACACTCCTGTTAAAGCTGCTGCTAAAAAGAAAAAATAATTTTCTTTACAAGAGAATGAAAAACCACCTGAAAAGCGTGGTTTTTTTTATATTTTTTTTATACTTTTAAATTAAAAAGCTATGAAAAAACTCCAACCAACTAAAGGAAAACTATTAATATCCGATTCTTCGATATTATTAGATACAGTTTTTAGTAGAGCCGTTTTACTATTAGCTGAACATAATGCGAAAGGAAGTGTGGGTTTTATTTTAAACAAACCGTTAGACTTATCACTGCAAGACATTTTACCCGAGGCACGTACCAATTTCAGAATTTATGATGGCGGTCCGGTTGAAACTGACAATTTGTATTTCATACACACCATTCCATCGTTAATACCAAACAGCATTGAAATTAAAGACAGTATTTTTTGGGGTGGCGATTATGAAGTTTTGTTCGAACTTTTAAAGCAAAACAAGGTTTCTCAAAAAGATATCCGTTTTTTTCTGGGTTATAGTGGATGGGATGAAAATCAATTGCAGGAAGAAATTAACGCAAAATCGTGGACATGCATTGAAAACCAGTTCGAAAATCATTTATTAGAAAAGACGCCTTCTAAATTATGGCGAGAATTAATGATTGAACTTGGTGACGAATTTATTATCTGGGCAAATGCTCCGGAAGATCCTGTTATGAATTAAATCGGATTTGAGCGTTTAGTTTTTTCAACAGGTTATTTGCCATAGTGTTTACAAACATTTTTTTACGGTATTGCGTTACCGACTGAATACCCATTATAATATTTGTAATAAAAAGCTCGTCGGCTTTTTGCAATTCAAACGGAGAAACGGAACGCTCTTCAAACACCAAACCTTCGGTTTTTTTAATAATTTCGATTATCTTTTTGCGGGCAATTCCGTTTTTGCAACCATCTGAAACCGGAGGCGTTGCAATTACACGATCTTTTACAACAAAGAGGTTTCCGTTTATAGCTTCAATAACATTTTTATCATCATTGATCAATAAACAATTTTCATAATCATTTTCTTTAGCAAAAATACCGGCGGTTATATTTACCAAACAACTTGTTGTTTTTAAAGTACTTAATAAATGTTTTGAGATATGAAAATCTTTAAAAAGTTCTACTTCGTATTTTGAATCATCATTTGAATAAAGGGCTTGTGCAGGCTCAGCAGCAATAATAAAACCAACGGTTTGCTTTTGTGGAACATATTTTCCACGGGCATTTCTGTAAACAGTTAAACGAACCCGGGCATTTGAAAGATGTAAGGCGTTTGTGGTTTTTAAAATTTCGTTTTCAAGATATTCTAAAGTAAATTCTAACGGAATTTCCATACGTAAAATCCGCATAGTTGCCATCAATCTAAAATAATGATCTTCGAAAAAAAGAATTTTTCCGTCTAATACTTTTAAAGTTTCAAAAACAGCATCAGCAAATAAAAAACCTCTGTTTTGTTCAATATTTTCGCCCGATTGTGCAACTAAATTTCCGTTAAAATTAATCATAAAAAAAGCTCTGAAAATTCAGAGCAAATATAAGGCTTAATTTATGCCGACCCTAATATTTTTTTCAAATCGGATATTTGATTGTCCCACAACTGGGTTTGGTCTTTGATTTCACCATCCTCGGCAAAATCGGTTACCAATAAGATGACATCTTTAGTTAATTCATCTAACACAATTCTTAATTCAAAAAAATATTCCGTTTCTGCATCGTCTTCGTCTAACCAACGAAATTTTACTTTTTCATCGGCTTTTTTTGTTACCAATTTGGCTTTTTCTTCACTATCCCCCCAAATAAATGTAAAAAATTCGCCCCGTGAGTTTACATCGTCAGCAAACCATTCTGTTAATCCTGATGGCGTTGAAATATATTGATATAACAACTGTGGCGAAGCCGTTATAGAATACTCTATATCAAATTTTGTTTTCATAGTTTATTTTTTTCTGAAATATATAAAAAATAATACGATTACCAAATTTTTGTTAAGAATTAAATTTATAAAGACTATTTTACTATAAAACTATGTTGTCTTTTTATGATAAAAACTGTTCCTTCTCTAATTTAACTTATACAAAATCCCAAAACCTTCAAATCATTCCAAAAGTCAGGATATGATTTTGAAACCACCTCTGCATTTTTTATAATCAACGGCTGTTTTAAAGCCAGCGGTGCAAATGCCATTGCCATTCTGTGATCCTGATACGTTTCAATTTCAACCGGATTAATTGAAAAAGCAACTTTATTTTTTAAATGAATGGAATCATTAGTTATAGCAACCGCAGCTCCAAATTTTTCCAATTCATTTTTTAATGCCTGTAAACGGTCGGTTTCTTTTATTTTTAGTGTGTGTAATCCGGATACATCACAGGTCATACCTAATCCCAAGCACGTTACAATAAGCGTTTGGGCAATATCGGGCGTGTTGTTTAATTCAAAATTAAACATTTGAGTTTTAACGTTTGACGTTTTCTCTAAAATGATTTCAGCATTTTGAAACGTTGTTTGTACGCCAAAATTCTTATATATTTCAGGCAAAACCGAATCGCCCTGGAAGCTGTTCTGCTTGAAATATCCCAACGTAATTTTTGTTCCTACAGCTGACAAGGCTATGATGCTGTAAAAATACGAAGCTGAAGACCAATCTGATTCTACAATAAAAACATCTTTTTTAATTTCTTTCTCAAATGGAATTTTGATGATTTTATCGTTAAATGTAGCCTTCAACCCTAACAAATGCAACACAGAAAGCGTCATATTAATGTAGGACAACGATGTTAAATTGCCTTGTAAATTGATTTCAATTCCGTTGGGTAAACTTGAGCCTATAAGCATTAATGCCGTTATGTACTGACTGCTTACGTTGGCATCAATAGTGACTTTATTTTTTGTGATTTTTTTTCCGATGATTTTTAACGGAGGAAAACCAACCTTTTCGCCATACGAAATATCAGCTCCTAATTGTAATAATGCATCGACCAGAACGCTAATCGGGCGTTCTTTCATTCGGGAAGAACCGGTTAAAACAGTCTGTTTATTTTCTTGAGTAGCAAAATAAGCCGTTAAAAAACGCATGGCGGTACCGGCGTGATGTACGTTTATTTCTGTGGATTCATTTAATGTAAACAATGCGTTTTTCACTACTTCAGAATCATCAGAATTAGAAGTATTTTCTATTTTTAGCTGCGGATATAACGCCTGAAGCAATAACAAACGGTTGGTTTCAGATTTAGATCCTGAAATCGTTAAATGTTGGTTTCTGATACGTTTTTTCAGTTCAAGGGTTATGTCCATTATTTGCTATACTGTTCTGTAAGATTTAAATTCTTGTTGCAATTTAAAAATAAACCTACAAGGTCTAGATTGCTGCACTTTGTAAAACCTTGTAGGTTGGTTTTACTTCAACTTCTCATTATTATGATGACGGTCGTGATCGCGTTTTGTTTTTACATCCATTTTTTTATCAAAAGCGGCTTGTAAGTCCACTCCTGTTTGATTTGCCAAGCATAAAACCACAAAAACAACATCGGCTAATTCTTCACCTAAATCTTTGTTTTTATCGCTTTCTTTTTCTGACTGTTCGCCGTAACGGCGGGCAATGATTCGGGCCACCTCTCCTACTTCTTCGGTAAGTTGTGCCATATTCGTCAGCTCGTTAAAATAACGAACGCCGTGTTCTTTTATCCAGTTGTCAACAGCTAATTGTGCATTTTTTATATCCATTATTCTCTTGTTTTATTTTTAGATAACCATCGTTTTATATTTCGTATGACAAAAAAATCTGCTATTGTCATACAAATTGTCCAAAAAATTACAAATCTCCAATTTATAAAAGAATAACTGAAGTAACTCATAATCATTCCTATTATGAAATAAATAATCAATCCGGCAATCAGATAGGCTATTTTTTTATTCATCGCTTAAAAATTTTAGGTCTGATGAATTGATCAAACGCTAATGTTATCAGTATAAAAATAATATATTTTCCGATTAAATTGTACCAACATAAACCTTCTCCGTCAAAAGCACACTGGATTTCATCATAACTCATTATAAATGAAATTACCATATAAACTACCGTATATAAAAGGATTTTTTTAAGCATTATTCTTTATTCTTTGTATCAATTATAATAGTAACCGGACCATCATTTATAAGGCTTACTTTCATATCGGCACCAAACTGTCCTGTTTGAACTTTCTTTCCTATTGATTTTTCCATCGAATTAACAAAAGCTTCGTATAACGGAATGGCAATATCTGGTTTTGATGCTTTTATATACGATGGACGATTTCCTTTTTTGGTTGATGCATGCAAAGTAAACTGACTTACCACAATAACATCTCCGTTCACATCTTTTACCGAATGATTCATCACTCCGTTTTCATCATTAAAAATGCGTAACTGGACAATTTTGGCGGTCAGCCAATCGATATCTTCTTGGGCATCGGTATCTTCAATCCCTATTAAAACCAATAATCCGTGACCGATAGCAGCCACTTTTTCATTGCCAATAGTTACTGAAGCTTGCGAAACCCGTTGTATTACTGCTTTCATTATTCTTCCTGACTTTTCCCGTTTCCATAAGCATCGGTACGATAAGTTTCTTCGTCACCATCTAAAATCTGAGTATAACTTTTATAGCGCGACCAGAAAATTTCATCGTTTTCCAAGGCATCTTTCACAGCACAATGAGGTTCTTCTCTATGCAGACAATTATTGAATTTACATTGATCCTTTAATTTGAAAAATTCAGGGAAATAATCACCTACTTCCTGTGGTTCCATATCAACAATACCAAACCCTCGGATTCCGGGTGTATCTATAATTTTTGCATTGAAACTTAAATCGTACATTTCAGCAAAAGTCGTGGTATGTTGTCCTTGTTGATGTTGTTCGGATATTTCTTTTGTTTTCAGATTCAAACCAGCTTCCAATGCATTTACCAATGTTGATTTACCAACGCCGGAATGCCCCGTGAACATTGAAACTTTATCTTTCATTAATTCTTTCAATGCTTCCAGACCTTTTCCTTCGACAGCCGAAACCCGCATACATTTGTATCCTATTTTATCGTAAATATATTGCAGATACAACTGTTCGTTCAAGGTTTCTTCTGAAAAGGTATCTACTTTATTAAAAATTAAAACCGCTTCAATATCATACGCCTCGGCAGTTACCAGCAAACGGTCTATAAAACTTGTTGTGGTTACCGGATTATCTATTGTTACCAAAATAAAAAGAAGATCGATATTTGCCGCAATGATGTGAACTTGCTTAGAAAGATTAACCGATTTGCGGATTAAGTAGTTTTTCCGGTCGTGAATAGTTGTAATGACTCCTGTAACGGTATCGGAAGTGGTATCCAGTTCAAAATCAACCTTATCGCCTACTGCAACAGGATTGGTACTTTTAATACCTTTCATTCTAAACTTTCCTTTGATTCTACATTCAAAAAACTCGTTCGTATCCGATTTTACCGTGTACCAACTACCTGTAGATTTATAAACAATTCCGGTCATTCACTTTTATTTTCTGTTGATTATATGGTCTTGGCGGGTAATACTTTCATCGTGTATCGCTTTAAACAACGAAGTGATGAATGCCTCTCCTAATTTATTTTCTTTGCCTTCGCGTTTCATTTTAATTAAAACTTCCTGCCAGCGTTCGGGTTGAAGTACCGATACATTTTTAGCCTTTTTCAGTAGTCCAATTTCATCGGCTATTTGCATACGGTCTTTCAGTAATTTTAAAATTTGCGTATCAATATCGTCAATTCTGGTGCGATACCTCTGCATTTCGTGCAAATATGAATCTTCGTGATTGGATATATCCCGTAAAACCAATTCTGACAAAATAGCATCTAACTGTATCGGTGTTACTTGTTGTGCCGCATCGCTCCATGCTGAGTCAGGTGTGCAATGTGTTTCAATCATCAAGCCGTCAAAATTCAAATCCAATGCTTTTTGAGCTACTTGCTGAATCAGATCTCTGTTTCCGGTGATGTGCGACGGATCGTTTATCAATGGAATTTCGGGAAAACGAATCTGTAAATCAATCGGAATCTGCCATTCAGGTTTATTTCTGTATTTTATTTTTTCATAACTTGAAAACCCGCGGTGGATAAATCCCAACTTTTTGATACCTGCATTTTGCAAACGTTCAAAACCACCAATCCACAAGCTTAAATCAGGGTTCACCGGATTTTTTATAAAAACCATTTTATCGGTTCCTTTCAACGCATCAGCTATTTCCTGAACTGCAAACGGGTTTACCGTGGTTCGTGCACCAATCCACAACAAATCAATATCGTGAGCCAATGCCAAATCTACGTGCTCAGCAGTAGCCACTTCGGTAGCCAAAAGCATACCTGTGTCGTTTTTAACCTGTTGTAACCATTTTAAGCCAATAGCTCCCACGCCCTCAAAACCACCCGGACGCGTACGCGGTTTCCAGATTCCTGCACGGTAAATGGTTGCCTTATTTTTTATGGCATGTGCAATTTCCAACACCTGATCTGGAGTTTCGGCACTACACGGTCCGGCAATAACCAACGGCTTATCAACCGATAATTCTTTAAACCACAAAGCTTTTTCGCTTATTTTTGTCATACCGCAAATTTAAGGATATTTCTTAAAGAAAGTTGATTGTCTAACTGGAAAGTATTGATTTTATAATTCGCCTGAAACTCGGCTTTTTCTGTTAGACCTAATTCATCACTTTATAATAAAGCTGTGATGATAAGAACGGAACCATTTCCTTATTATAATACACTCTTCTTTTAACCTCATCGTTATAAAACTCAGGATTCGACTCGTAAAAATCTAATATAACTTTTTCATTTCCTCTTAAACTGTTTTCTAAATAATAAAAATCAATATTCGTTTTCGTTAAATTATAACGCGTAACAATACTTCCCCAATTAAGCAGCGAACAACCAATTAAAGAATAAAATACAGCCCAGGTCATTTTATCAATCAAATAGAAATTCGTTTTTTGCAGTTTTATTTTTTGATACGAATAAAACAATCCCACTATACATAAAATCAAAAATAAATAAACTCCCAAACGTTTATAAGTTAATCCCAAAGCGTCGATATAAACCGAATTTTGAATTGCTGCCGAAATAACTAAAAATCCATTTAAACCTAACCAAATTTTTGATAGAAGAAGAAGTATTTTATTGTTTTGAATGAAGTTTAAAGCTCCTTTAAAATAGAATAAAATAACCATCATTGCCAGAACAATAGATCCGATAAGCGAATTGATTTGATTGTGAATTCGGGAACTGTATTCGGAAAACTGTTGTGAAGTGGTTTGAAAATGTTCTACATTAAAAATAATGATAAAAGCAAATAACATACTATTTAAACAAATTAATGTGATGATGCCACTTCGTTTTTCAAAATCGATTTCTAAAAATTCGAAAGTTGGCTTTAGTTCTTTTTTATCTTGATTTGTAAAATTTAAGCGTAAACTTCGATCTAAAACTTTAAAAGCGTTGTAAATCTTTGCATTCCAAAACACAAAACTAAAATAGAATCCTAAAACAGCAACCAAAATTAAAACAACAATATCAATATCTAACTCGAATCGATTGTACCAATTACTCAACGTATCACTGGAAACTACATAAATTCCAAAAAAGACCGATAAAATTAAAAAAGGAAGAATAAAATACGAAAAGATTTTCGAAAACGTATTTTGAGGTTTTGATTTATCGTACTGAAACCAATCATCAACTTGAAAAATCTGAACAACAGCCGCAAACCAATTCGATGCATTTATGAACGCTTGCGAAAGTAATTTTAGTTTAGGATTAACCGAATAATATCTAAACACAAACGACGAAATTATAACCGAGATAAACGTTGTAAAAGTAAACAACCAAGCATTTGACAAACTACTTAAAACCACACACGAAGCTAAAATCAATGCTTTTTTATCTTTTAAAAGATCGGGCTTTTGAGAAAAATTGAACCCTAGCAAGATTAAAGCAAAAATGGAAAGGTTTATGCCTACTTCCTGATTATAAAACAAGACGGCGAACAAAACGGTGCTGATAAAAATTAAAGATTGTTTTTTCATAATTATTAAATTAAAAGTACTTTGTATTTCAAAGTTTATTGATAAAAAATTTTAAGTTTACTGTTTCATCATTTTTTCTAAAAACGCTAAATGTTCTTGAAAAGCTTTTTTTCCCATGTTTGTAATTTTATATGATGTTCGTGGTTTTTTGCCGACAAATTCTTTCTTTACTTCGATGTAATTATTTTTTTCCAATGCAGAAGAATGGCTTGCCAAATTGCCATCGGTAACCTGTAACAAATTTTTCATTTCGGTAAAGTCCACCCAGTCATTTACCATAAGAACCGACATCATTCCTAACCTTACTCTGCTTTCAAATTCTTTATTTAAACCGCTGATAATACTCATTTACTGATATTTTCGGTATAAAATAACACCATAAATTATATGTAATAAACCAAAACCTATTGTCCAGAAAAACAAGCCTTTTCCAATAAAAAATAAAGAAAGAATACCCAAAATAATTTCAAGAAATCCTAAATATTTAATATCCGAATATGTATATTTTTCAGCATTAACCAGAGCCAATCCGTAGAAAATTAATGTTGCACCGGAAATCAATCCATATAAATTATACTGTAACAATGCTAAAACAAAAATACCCCCAACCATTAAAGGTATAGCCAATTGAACTAAAATTTTTTTGGTTGTAGCTGTCCAAATTTGTAAACCCAGTTTTTTGCTTTTACGAATGGTAAAAAAGCAGCCGAAAAAGATTGCTAATAACAAAGCTAATGCACCTAATAAAATTAGGTTCTGTATCAAAATACCTGCACCCACGCTCATTCTCACTTTTTCAAGTAGCATATCACTCCCACTTGTCCAATACATAGCTATTAATCCGGTTACCAAACCAACTACACCCGCTCCTATACCGGATAATCCGCTTAATGAAATAAACCGTGATGATCGTTCCATCATTGAACGGATATGTGCTAAATCGTCTGAAACTTTTTGATTCATATATTTTTACTTTGAAAAACAAAGTTATTTGAAAAAATTAAATAACAAAGAAAAATAATAAAAATTTACTTGTTTTTATTTTTTATTTAGACTTAATGCAAATAATTTTAAAATCAATTTTTTAACTTTTACTAATCATGTATAAATTTTACCTAAACAACAAACTGTTTTCTGTTTTTTGTTTATTACTAACCGGTTTGCTTTCTTTTAATGCAAACAGTCAAACCTGCACACCAGTAGCGACACTTAATGAAGATTTTTCTTCTTATAATAACGGGGATCCATTTCCAATAAGTTGTTGGGCTTGGGTTGCAGATCCAGCTCTTTCTTCTTCGGCTTTTCCTTTGGCTTATATTAATGAAGATACTTCTGTTACACCTTCCGAAAAAGCAGTCGCTTTATATTCTTTTACTTACACTACCAGAGATTTTTACTTGATTTCTCCTGCTTTAAGTACCATCAACGGAAATTGTCATATAAAATTCGACGCTAAATTATTCAGTGCTTTAGGAACAGGTTCTACGTTACAAATAGGTACCTTAGACAGTAATACAAATGTAGCTAATTTCACTCAGGTAGGAAGTTCATTTACGCCAACGCTGACAAACCAAACGTTTACATCATTAGTTGTTCCAGCAACAACAGGGCATCAATATGTAGCGATTAAATTTACACCTGGCGGAAACCACAGTACTGTATTAATCGACAATATAATTTGGGAAGCAGCTACATCTTCTGTACAATCTGTAGCTGTAACTACTCAAAACAATGTTCCTGCAACAATTACAACTGCCAACGGAACTTTGCAGTTAGAAGCTGCTGTTTTGCCTTCTACTGTTAGCCAAAATGTTACTTGGACCGTACAATCGGGAACTGCTTTTGCATCGGTTGACAATACAGGTTTGGTAACCGCTATTGCAAACGGCACAGCAACTATTCGGGCAACTTCTGTTTTAGATCTAACACAGTATGATGAAATCAATGTGGTAGTTAATACTCCAACGGCTTGTACAGCGGTTAGCAGTTTTTATGAAGACTTTGATGCTCCCAGCTTAACTTGCTGCAATATGGGAGTGGTTCCGGATTGTTGGAACAGTATCAGTACAGCAGCAGGTGCAAATCAAATAATTTCAACTACAAGTCCGGCATCAGGTACAAACAACATATATCAATTTGGATATGGTGCCAATTTACAGTCTATCGTTGTTATGCCAGAAGTGAACAACATTAACGCAGGAACACATCAATTCAGATTTAAACTACGAGCAAACTCTGGTCCTGGCGATTTAGATTTCGGTTACATTACAGATATTACTAATGCTTCTACATTTGTAATAATACAAACCATTAATGTAACAAATAGTTCTTATACCGACCCTACAGCCGAAAGAATTCTTACAGTACCAACAACAGTACCCTTAAATGCGAGATTGGCCATCCGTAACCCGGGCACATCATGGGCCGGATTTTATTGGGACGATGCTTCGTGGGAACCTATTACATCAACTGCTGTGCAATCTGTAGCTGTAACTACTCAAAACAATGTTCCTGCAACAATTACAACAATCAATGGAACTTTACAGTTAGAAGCTGCTGTTTTGCCTTCTACTGTTAGCCAAAATGTTACTTGGTCTGTGCAATCAGGAAATAGTTTTGCATCGGTTGACAATACAGGTTTGGTTACCGCTATTGCAAATGGCACAGCAACGATTCGGGCAACTTCTGTTGCTGATACTTCAGTATATGGAGAAATAACTATTACAGTTAATACTTCGTCTAACTCTTCGTGCAATGCTGTTACAACTATTGACGAAGATTTTGAAACCTTTACTACGTTTCCTGAAAATTGTTGGTCATCTAACAAAACTGCTCCTATGGCTGATTTAGATGCTAATACCACCTCTGGAAATCAGTTTATCAGTTTATATAGTTATATGACTGCAAACGATCCTATCTATCTTGTTACTCCGGAATTATCAACTATTGACGGAAATCATTTATTAGAATTTGATATTGTTTCAACAAATGCAACTTCATCAGATATCGAAGTGGGTACAATGACAGATAATACTGATTTTTCAACATTTGTCCCTGTTGGAACATCTTTCAACCCGACAGTAGGTACACATTCATCAGCTTACATTCCGGCAAATGTAGGTCATAAATATGTTGCTATTAAATTCACTTCTAACGGAGTACATCAAGCTGTATCTATTGACAACGTTAAATGGACAACAACTGCCAGCGCTCCTAAATTTGATACAAGCAAAGTTGTTGTTTACCCTAACCCAACTACAGGGATTTTTAATGTAGAAACAGAGTTAGATGTTAAACAAATTGACGTTTACAACTCTTTAGGGCAAAAAGTTTTAACAACTTCTAACAGACAAATTAATTTACAAACAGCTGCTAACGGTTTATATTTTGTAACTGTTAGTACACACGATGGTGCACAGGCATCTTATAAATTAATTAAAAAATAACCTCCTCAAAAAATCAATTATAAGAGAAGCTGTCTTTTTATCAGCTTCTTTTATAATTTTTTGATGTAAAAAATACAAGCTGATTCACAAAAAAATAAAAACTATTTTTTTTTCAATTTTTATTTTTTATTTAGATTTAATATAAATAAATTTGTTCCATTAATTTAAAATAATCTAATTATGAATAACTTTTACTTCAACAAAAAACGTTTAACATCTGTATGCTTATTAGCTATCGGGTTAGTTTCTTTTAATGCAAATAGTCAGTGTAGTGCTGTTGCAACTATTAACGAAACCTTTGATGGTATAACAGCTTTACCTTCATGCTGGACAAGTAATGCGACTGTTTACTTTATGGGAAATGATGGTGCTACACTTTACAGCGGGGGTGCTCCAACTTCTGGTGGAGTTATATATTTAATTTCTCCAGAATTATCAACAATTGATGGAAACCATTTATTAGAGTACGTTTTAACAACGGCAACTCCAAATAATAATGAGAACCTTGAAATAGGTACCATGAGCGATAATACTGATAATACCACATTTTCAGCTATAACAACTCCTACCCCTAACGGTGGTACATACACTACTGCTGCGATTCCTGCAAATGCGGGACATAAATATATTGCTTTTAAATTTACTTATACAGGGGTACATCAAGGCGTTACGATAGACAATATTGAATGGAAATCTGCTACAGCCACTGCTCCTAAATTTGATACAAGTAAAGTAAATGTGTATCCTAATCCAACTACAGGGATTTTTAATGTAGAAACAGAGTTAGATGTTAAACAAATTGACGTTTATAATTCTTTAGGACAAAAAGTTTTATCAACTTCTAACAGACAAATTAATTTACAAACAGCTGCTAACGGTTTATATTTTGTTACAGTAATTACAAACGACGGTGCTCAGGCATCTTATAAATTGATCAAAAAATAAAACACAAAAAAGAAGAACCACTCAAAAATGAAATAGCCGGACTTTAGGTCCGGCTATTTTTTTCAGGTTAAACTCCCAGCAATAATCGTTGTGTCTGAATGAATCTGAACCTCTTCTTCCTCTGTATTTTCAATGACTAATAAATCATTTATTTTTAACAAGATTTCCTGTTGATTTACTTTTACTAAGGCTTCTTCTTTTACAAATAAAAACTGAAAAGAATCCCGCTGATTCATGGTGCCGTTCAGTAAAAACACCTTTACATCTTTAATACTTTGATGCACCATTAAATTAAAATCGCTGCCTTTAGAATAAGAAATTATTTCATCGTTAGAATCGAATTTAAAAATTTCTTGTTTGGAATAATGTTCTTCTACCCTATTTCTTTGAATGTTCAAATCATTATCTAACATCACCAAAAAACGGTTGAAATTTTCAAATCTGGTAAAATATGATGGTTCTTTTTCAATAGACGCCGCACTTATCCGAAACAAAAAATTTCGTTCTGAATAATTCAATCCAGGCGGATAAATAAAATATTCATAGGTTTTACCCCCATCCCAACTATTCGCCTCGATATTATTTTTTGATATATGTGTGATCTTCATTTTAAATAATCTCCATTTTTTTCATGATGAATGTAGCGTTTTTATTTTGGCAGATGCCATCTTTCAGCAAATAATCAAAATAGAGCTCATTGTTAATTATTTCCACTTCAAAACGTTTATTTATCATTGTTTCAGGGTGACGAGCGGTGGTTTGGCACACTTCTAAATCATGGGTAGCGATCATTCCCATTGCTTTTAACTGATGTAACTTTTCAATAACACCAATAGTTCCCGTCTTTTTATCGTCGGAGTTGGTTCCTTTTAAAATTTCGTCTAACAAAACAAAAACGGGTTGGTTTTCCGCTTCGGTGACAATTTGCTTTAATCGTTTTACTTCTGCGAAAAAGAACGATTCGCTATCAGAAAGCGAATCTGTCAACCGCATAGATACCCATAATGGCAACGGATCAACCGATGCCTGGGTACAATCAATCGGTGTGCCGGCATAACTTAAAACCAAATTAATACCCACAGTACGTAAAAACGTACTTTTACCGCTCATATTACTGCCCGTAAGTATCGCAAAATGTTTTTGTGAAAAGTCTATGGAATTGCGAACGCGTTTTTCTTTTGAAACCAACGGATGTCCCAGATCATTGAAAGATATTTTTGCTTGATGATTGAGTACCGGATATTGATATTCCGGATTATTGTGAGCAAAATTTGCCAAACTGTTTAACGATTCAATTTCCCCGATGATTTGAATCCAATCCCATAAATATTTTTGGTTTTTCACTTTCCATTCCACTACTTTTTTATGTACCCAAAAATGGTATTGAAACGTTCCGTTAAACGCAATAAAAATAAACAGATTGGCAACTGTGTTCAATTTTTCAAACAAATTTGCCAGCTGATTTACAATTTTTGTTGCGCTTTGATTATCTGTTTTTAATCTACTCTGAATTTCGATTAATCCTTTTGATTGAAAAACAGTAGCTTCAAACACCTGAATCATTTTGGCATATTGCTGTAAACTGTTGGCTATTTTATCGCTTTTACCTATTTCTTTAGAAATGTATTGCATCATTAATCCTGCCATTAATAAGTTCATCGAAAAGAAAAACATGGTTAATTTTGACGCCAGCGGATGCCAATCGAAAATCAGTGCGGTTAACGAGCCAATGAACAAAACGGGAATGACAACTGCCAGTAACAAAAATAGTTTGTTGGGTTTGTCTATTGCAGACGATGTCCAGTTTTTAATTGCCGCATCTTCTTGTTCTGTGGTATCTGCCAACTGTGCTAATGTTTGAAAATGCTGACGGAAATCAATCATTCCGGTTAATTCTTTTATAGCTTCTTGTTTGTTTTTGATGATTTCCTGAGAAGGAATACTTTGCAAATCCTTGGCTAATTGTTTTTTTCCTAAAGATGTTCCGGTGCGGTTAAGAAACTGAAAAATGGAGTTTTTACCGAATAAATCCAAATCATACGAATAAGCGTGTTGCGGGTTTTGAAACTCCGCACCTTCATCGAACGTTTTTGTACCCGCTAAAAAAGCGGCTTCGTCATCGTTGATTTTTTTTAAGGTATTGTGGTATTTTATTTTTGCCTGTAATTTCAGATATACATTTACTGCAACAATAAAAAACACTAACAAACCAAACGCCCACCAACCTAATGATTCGTTGCGTTGGTACATCATTAAATAAAAAAGATAAATTGCTGCTGCCAGCAAAATAATTCTTGACCAACTTAACCAAATTGCTTTTTGTTTTAGTTTAGACAGGATTCTTTGCTGCTGTTTGCTGATATCAGAATACATGATTATTTTTTGCTTAAAAGTACTTACAAAAAAACCATCTCGCAAATGAGATGGTTTTTAGTTTTTTAAATAATAAACAATCACTTTAATTTCATGCTCTGTTAATTTAAAATTATGAGTATATTCATTATTACTCCATTCTTCTTTAATTTTGATAGCCAGTTCGTTTTTATGTTGAAGTAAACTGTCTTGATGATTGAGATAATCCATTAAAAAAGATAATTCGTATCTATTATTTCGAATATTTCCAACTAGAAAATTACCGTTTGCTCCTTTAGAAGCATGACATTGAACGCAAAATTTTGAATAAAGAACTTCACCGGTTTTTTCAAGTTTTTTCGAGTTGTATTCCAATACAAAATCTTGCGCAACATTCTTTTCAGAATGATGACAACCGATATTTATCAAAAGAATTATTGCTAATAAAAAAATATTTCTCATGGAGAAAAGAATTGACTTTCTATAAAGATAAATATTTCTCAAACAAAAAAACCACCTTTAAAAGATGGTTTCATATAATTTATTTCTTCTTTGCTCTGCGTTCTCTTGCAATTAGCGTATTTTTCATTAACATGGCAATAGTCATAGGACCTACACCACCCGGAACCGGAGTAATCCATGATGCCTTTTTGGCAACCTCATCAAAAGCTACATCTCCTTTAATCACATACCCTTTCGGGTTGGTTTCGTCAGCAACACGTGTAATACCCACATCAACAATAACCGCTCCGGCTTTAACCATATCGGCTTTTAAAAATTCAGGAACCCCCAAAGCAGTAATTACGATATCGGCTTCACGGGTAATGGCTTCAATGTTTTGTGTAGCCGAGTGTGTTAAAGTTACGGTTGCATTTCCCGGATAGGCTTTACGGCTCATCAATAAACTCATTGGTTTACCAACAATGTTTGAACGACCAATTACGACTACATTTTTACCTTTGGTTTCAATTTTATTACGCTCTAACAACTGTAAAATACCAAAAGGCGTTGCCGGAATAAAAGACTCCAACTCTAATGCCATACGACCGAAGTTTTCCGGGTGGAAACCATCTACATCTTTATCGGGATCAACAGCGTTTAATACCTTTTGCTCATCAATGTGTTTTGGCAATGGCAACTGAACGATAAATCCGTCGATGTCGTCGTTATTGTTCAATTCATAGATTTTTGCTAACAACTCTTCTTCTGTTGTTTCTTCGGGCAAGGAAACCAACGTGGAATCAAAACCAATTTTTTCGCAGGTTTTTACTTTACTGCCTACATAAGTTAAACTTGCACCGTTGCTCCCTACTAAAACCGCTGCTAAATGCGGAACTTTTTCTCCGCGTGCCTTAATTTGAGCTACTTCGGCAGCAATTTCATTTTTAATTTCTTCCGATACTTTTTTACCGTCTAATAATTGCATGTTGTTGTTGTTTGTTGTTTGTCGTTATTGTTTTGTTAAGGATACTCTGATAAAATAGCTTTGATATGAAATTTAAAACCTACAAGGTTATTGGAAACCTTGCAGGATTTATATAGATTTTTAAAATTTTCGAAAAAATTATTTCATTCCCATACCTTTCATCTGCCCCATCATTCGCATCAGGTTTTTGCCTTGAGCACCTTGCATCATCTTCATCATTTTACCCATTTGGTCAAACTGTTTCAACAATTGATTTACTTGTTGTACATCGGTTCCGGAACCTTTGGCAATGCGTTGTTTGCGTTTTACATCTAAAAGCGACGGTTTTTTACGCTCGGCAGGTGTCATTGAATGAATGATCGCTTCGATGTGTTTAAAAGCATCATCTTCTATTTCAACATCTTTCAACGCTTTACCCACACCGGGGATCATTCCTACCAGGTCTTTCATCGATCCCATTTTTTTCACTTGCTGGATCTGACTTAGGAAATCATCAAAACCGAATTCGTTTTTGGCAATTTTCTTTTGGATCTTTCGGGCTTCTTCTTCATCATATTGTTCCTGTGCACGCTCTACTAAGGAGATTACGTCACCCATACCCAAAATACGGTCTGCCATACGGTCGGGGTAGAACACATCAATTGCATCCATTTTCTCGCCCGTACCGATAAATTTAATTGGTTTGTTTACGATAGATTTAATCGAAATCGCTGCTCCCCCACGCGTATCACCGTCTAATTTTGTAAGAACAACCCCGTCAAAATTCAATCGGTCGTTAAATGCTTTTGCCGTATTCACGGCATCTTGCCCTGTCATGGAATCAACCACAAACAAAGTTTCGTGCGGTTTTATGGCTGTATGTACATTGGCAATCTCGTTCATCATTTCCTCGTCAATCGCCAAACGACCGGCTGTATCGACAATGACCACGTTGAAACCGTTTTTCTTAGCATGTTCAATTGCGTTGGTTGCAATAGAAACAGCGTTTTTGTTTTCAGGTTCAGAATATACCTCTACACCAATCTGATCTCCCACCACGTGCAACTGGTTAATAGCCGCCGGACGGTAGATATCACAAGCAACTAATAACGGTTTTTTATTCTTTTTTGTTTTTAAGAAGTTCGCTAATTTTCCGGAAAAAGTGGTTTTACCCGAACCTTGTAAACCCGACATTAAAATAACAGACGGATTTCCTGAAAGATTGATTCCGGCAACATCTCCACCCATTAATTCGATTAATTCGTCTTTAACGATTTTAACCATTAATTGTCCCGGTTGCAAGGTTGTCAATACATCCTGACCAATGGCTTTTTCTTTTACGCGGTTGGTAAAATCTTTGGCAATCTTAAAATTAACATCGGCATCTAATAAGGCACGACGCACTTCTTTTAAGGTTTCGGCTACATTGACTTCTGTAATTTTCCCGTGACCTTTTAATATATGAAAGGCTTTGTCTAATTTATCGCTTAAATTATCGAACATACTTTTTCTTATTGAAACTAAACGGCAAATATACAACAAAGTAGAAAATATGTCAAGGATTTGTTTTTTTATAAAGTTGTTAGCCGTTAGCTGTTTCCTAATTTAAAGAGGATTATTAAGAAGCTAATAAAATAAGCAACTAGATTCCAAAAAACTTTTTATCGTCTTTTATCTCTATACATATTCCCGAAACTATTACCGGTAAATAATAACCTAAGCTAATAAGTACAAAAAACTTATTATCATAAAACTTATACAAATTAATGAGTATTCCGATAAGTAAAATAAGTGTTAAAATGATTTTTACTATTAGTGGATTAGAATTCTTTTTAAAGAATATAAAAGTAATGATATAAACAATTAAGAAAGGTAGAATTTTAAGATACAATAAGATATAATAAAAAATAGTTATTCCAATCCAAGCCCCGGCGAGATTTATTCCATCTATAATATCATTCTTCATACAACTAATAATAAACAATACGAATGCTATCAATATAGGCGAACCAATCAAAACAGAAAGCCAATTCAAAATTAAATAAGTCCATTTCATAAATATTCTCTTTCTTTAGATTTTTAAAAATAGTAAAAATTTAGGATAAAAGACTTCTATACTCCGCTCGAAGTGGCAACTATCTACTAAAAAAATGCCGCTCTTACGAACGGCATTTTAATTTTACATTCTGTTTGGAACATCAATTCCTAACAAAGCAAACGCATTTTTAATAGTCTGCCCTACTTTAGCTGACAATTGTACACGGAATACTTTTTTGTTTTCATCTGTTTCTCCTAAAATAGAAACCGATTGATAAAACGAGTTGTATTCTTTTACCAGATCATACGTGTAATTGGCAATTAATGCCGGACTGTACGTTTTTGCCGCCTGCTGAATGACTTCAGGAAACTGTGCTAAAATTTTAATCAGTCCTTTTTCTTTTTCGTGAAGAGATACTTCGCTACCGCTCAATATGACAGCAGAATAATCAAAATCGGCTTTACGTAAAATAGACTGAATACGCGCGTAAGTGTATTGAATAAACGGACCGGTGTTTCCTGCAAAATCAACCGATTCTTTAGGATCGAACAAAATACGTTTTTTAGGATCTACCTTTAAAATATAATATTTCAAAGCGCCTAATCCAATTGTTTGGTACAGCGTGTTTTTCTCCTCTTCGCTTAATCCTTCTAATTTTCCTAATTCTTCAGAAATTTCTCTGGCAGTAACGGTCATATCACTCATTAAATCATCGGCATCAACAACGGTTCCTTCACGCGATTTCATTTTACCCGAAGGCAAATCTACCATTCCATACGACAAGTGAAACAAATGTTCTGCCCAATCGTAACCTAATTTTTTAAGGATCAGGAACAATACTTTAAAGTGATAATCCTGTTCGTTACCAACAGTGTAAACCATTCCGCCAACATCAGGAAAATCTTTTACCCGTTGAATGGCTGTACCAATATCTTGCGTTATGTAAACCGAAGTTCCGTCTGAACGCAACACTAATTTTTCGTCTAAACCATCGGCAGTTAAATCAATCCAAACCGAACCGTCTTCTTTTTTATAGAAAATTCCTTTTGCCAAACCTTCATCCACTACATCCTTCCCCAACAAATAGGTATTGCTTTCGTAATAATTACAGTCGAAATCTACACCGATGTTTTTATAAGTCGCCTCGAAACCTTCATAAACCCAACTGTTCATTTTTTTCCACAGGTTAACCACGTGCTCATCGCCAGCTTCCCATTTACGAAGCATTTCCTGAGCTTCTAAAATTAATGGCGCTTGTTTTTTGGCTTCGTCTTCGGTCAAACCTTTTTCAATTAATTGATTGATTTCGGCTTTGTAAGCTTTGTCAAATTCCACATAATAATTACCAACCAGCTTATCGCCTTTTAACCCGGTAGATTCTGGTGTTGCATTGTTTCCGAATTTTTCCCAAGCCAACATCGATTTGCAGATATGAATTCCGCGATCGTTAATAACCTGCGTTTTATATACTTTTTTACCGGCTGCTTTTAAAATTTGAGCCACCGAATAACCCAACAGCACATTACGAACGTGTCCCAAATGTAGAGGTTTATTGGTATTTGGTGATGCGTATTCTACCATTACCGCTTTTGCATCGGTGTTGGTTGATTGGTATCCGAATGTTTTATTGTCTAAAATAGCATTAAAAAACTGGCTGTAATAACTATCACTAATAACAATATTTAAAAACCCTTGAACTACATTGAATTTTGTAACCAAATCAACATTTTCTACAAGGTACTCGCCTATTTTGTTTCCAATTTCGGCAGGATTTAGCTTCGCTCCGTTCGGCATTGCCTCGGGTCCCTTTAATTGTTTAACCAGTGGAAAAACAACCATAGTAACATCTCCTTCAAAATCCCTGCGCGTAGCCTGAAATTCCACTTTATCAATTGTTAAATCGAATAATTGCTGAACTGCCTGCTGTATATACGGCGTTAAAATTTCTTGTAAAGACATTGTATGATTTTTTAAATTATTAAGATGCAAAGATAAAACTTTTAGTTGTTTTACCATTTATTAAAAATAACCGAATGTTTTTTCTTTATGGTGTAACATTTTAATCTAAACATAGACTAATTCATCAAACAATAATTAAGGTAATACATTACCTTATCTGATACAAAATACCAACAATAATGAAAAAAAAGTATTTAACCCTGTCATTTATTATGGCTGTTTCTGCAAGTTCCTGGGCGCAACAACCCACAAGCGGTAACGGAATAATAAAAGGAAAGATTACCGAGAAGACCACTAATGAACCTGTGGGTTTTGCATCGGTTGCCATTTCAGCAAACGGACAAATTATTTCGGGCTATTTAACCGATGAAGACGGAACGTTTACCCTTAACAACCTGCCAAATACTTCGGTGGAATTCTCGGTAGAATACATTGGGTTTAAAACCTATAAGCACACCGTGAATTTATCTGCCCAAAAAACGGTTGATTTGGGAACAATTGCTTTAGAAACCGATGAAGAAGTTTTGGAAACATTAGTTATTGATGCAGAACGCAGCACTATGGAACAATTGGTTGACCGAAAAGTGATCCGTGTGGGAAAAGATTTATCTACCGCCGGTGCATCAGCTTCGGATATCATGAACAACATTCCGTCGGTTAACGTAGATCAAGATGGAAATATTTCCATGCGGGGCAATCAAAATGTACGTGTTTTAATCGATGGAAAACCCACGCAATTAGATCCTAAAACCTTGCTGAAACAAATTCCGTCTAATGCAATCGACAAAATTGAACTTATCACCAATCCATCGGCAAAATACAATCCGGAAGGAATGTCGGGGATGATTAATTTTGTGTTGAAGAAAAACATGCAGGATGGTTTTAACGGAAGCTACAACGGAAACATCACGTTTGCAAAAGTTCCTAAGTTTAATCAGGGTATCGATTTGAATTACCGCAAAGGGAAAGTGAACTTTTTCGGGAACTACAATTATTCTGATCAAAAAACATTTAACGACGGGGTGATGACACAGTTAGATGATATGAGCGAGCAACGTTTTGATATAGTAAACGACAATAAAACGCACACCTTTAAGGTAGGATTCGATGTGTATGCTAACGATAAAAACACGTTTTCATTTTACACCAATCAAACATACGCTGACGGAATTGGTACGGTGGGCAACACTATTTTTTACCCCAACAATCCCTTGTTTCTGCAAACCGACCAATATGAAGGATCTAATCAGTCGCAAATTTACAATGCCGCTTATAAGAAATTGTTCGCTACAGCCGGACAAACATTAGATTTTGAAGTAAATTACAGCAAGACCAACAACGATCAAGGTGGAAATTTTGATATTTTAAACCAAGGTACTAATCCCTACACAGATTATAGCGACAATACGGTTGATGCTGTTCAGGCGAATTTAGATTACGTACATCCGTTTAACGAAAAAACAAAATTAGAAGTAGGTGCTGAATACCGCAACACCGGTATTGACAATACATACACAACCACAAATACGTTAGGCAAGCCTGCCAGTTTTGAATACAATGTAGATATAGCATCGGCTTATGCTACTTTTGGTTCAAAGTATGACAAATGGGGTTATCAAATTGGTGCCCGCTTAGAAAAGTATAACGTAGAAGCTAATTACATCATTGGTACAGAACCGGCCGATTTTAAAGACGATTATTTAACCGTTTATCCATCTGCCTTTTTAAGCTATACGCCTACCCAAACCGATTTTTTCCAAATTAGTGCCAGTAGAAGAGTTGACCGACCAAATGTTTGGCAAACCAGACCTATTCGCGATTACAGTACACCACGCGTAGTGCAGATTGGTAATCCGGAATTGAAACCGCAGTTTACCAATTCGTTAGAATTTAATTACACCAAGGTTTTTGGCGTAAAGGGAAGTGCTACTTTCGGAGCTTATTACCGAATGATTAACGACCCTATTGAACGTACATTTTATTTAGATACTTCGTCTCCCGAAGCCATTGCCGAAAAGAAAATGGTCATGAGTTACGGAAACTTTGACGAATCTACCGCTTACGGTGCCGAATTATCTTCTAACTATAAAATTACAAAATGGTGGGATATTCAGCCAAGTGTGGAATATTATTTCAGGAATCAACGAGGGATTGTTACGGTTTTAAACTCTGACACGAACGAAGGCGAACTACAACAACGAGAAATTGACAACGGTGTTTTTAATGCCCGAATGAATAATAATTTCAAAATTACCAATGCATTCCGTGCCTCCTTATTCGGATTTTATCGTGGCGACGCTAAAGACATTAACGGAACCATGAAAGCCATGTATAAGATGGATGCCGGATTGCGTTACAGCTTCTGGGAAAATAATGCCAATGTAAGCTTGCGTTTCAACGATGTGTTTAATACCATGAAAGCAAGTTTTGAAGGAGATGCCCCTTACCCGCAAACAGGTGTATTTACCTGGGAAAGCCAATCATTATTTGTTGGTTTCCAATATATGTTTGGCAGCGGAAAGAACCGTGCCTTGCAACGTAAAGCCCGTGACAAAAACGAAGTTCAAAACTCCGGCGGATTCTTTTAATATACAAAAACCGATTGAATGTTCTTCAATCGGTTTTTTTATGCTGATACGATTCTATACTTAATCAACTCGTAAAATAAGTATAAAAAAACCCGATACTTTTTATTTATCGGGATCTCTTTTTTATATTATTAGAAGTTAACTGACGGACAATCGCACTTATAATTACTTTCTCTACATAAGAAATTAAACCCAAGTGTTAGCTGATGAAATCCTCCATTAGCAAAACGTACGTCTCCAAACTGGTGAGAATACGTATAGCCAACCAAAATGTTTTTAAACTTAACCCCTAAAATTGGCGAAACTGAATGATAGCCTTGTTTTTTTACTTCATCTCCGCTATCTTTCATATATTCTACCTGATCAAACATTGTTCTGTAAGAAATACCGGCAAAAAACTGTCCGTTAGAAAATTCCTTATACATTTTCAAGTTCAAATCTAACATTTTTTCCTGTGTTTCTTCAGTATATTGAAACAACATAGATGGTTCCCAAGAAAATCCTTGGTCTCTGTACGATCTATATCCTCTATTTTTAGAAAACACATATCCTGCTGACACAATATACTTTCTTAAATTATCACTTTCTATATCCGAATAAATTTCACGATCCGAAGTAATTAAATTCTTAACTGTTGCATGTGCATAGAAATCTAAAAAGTGGTAAGACAACCCTGCGTCAACATTAAAATAATTGTATTTTAATTCACTACCGTTTACAGACGGATCAAATCCATGCCCCCACTCGGTTTGATCTAATTGAGAATTCACCATTCCTGCACTTACACCAAAAGACAATTTATTTAAATCATAATCGCTACGTGAAAAGGTAATATGATGAGCATAGGTTAATTTAGCCCCAACTTGTTTGTGATATCCATTTCTATCGTTAAATGCGATAATACCAACACCTGATCTTTCGGAAAGTGCCGTATTAAAACTGGCAGTCTGCAAAGCAGGTGCGTCTTTTTCACCAAACCATTGCTGGCGTGCCGTTAAACGAACTTTTGCACAATTGGCAATACCTGCCATTGAAGGGTGAATTAAATAATAGTTATCTGTTAAATAATCTTGATACACAGAAATCCCTTCTTGTGCATTACTTATTTGTGATACAAATAATGAAGATATAACAACTAATAAAGATTTAGTAAATATATTCATAAATTCTTTTTTTCTCTTTAGAAATGGTTAACAAATATATAAAAAACAACGACACTGTTTACAGTAGTTTTAAAATATATCTAACAATTTTTCCGAATTCAAATATGTTAATTTTACGTTTAAATTCCAAATATAAATATTCAATTGATATTTCTTTGTTAATTTTGAAAAAAATCTTAAAAAATGTTTAAAATAAATATAAGAGAGACTCAAAACCCGGCGATAATCAAGTTTGAATTTCCAGACTTTATCAGCTACGGCTCTAATTTTGAGTTTAAAAATATAGATGAAACATCAAACTCTCCATTAGCCAAACAATTATTTTATCTGCCTTTTGTAAAAACAGTTTATATTTCAGGGAATTTTGTTGCTGTAGAACGTTTTTCTATTGTTGAATGGGCTGATGTGCAAGACGAAGTAAAACAACAAATTGAAGATTTTGTTACAAACGGCGGTAAAGTATTGATTGAAACAGAAAGCGAAACAACAAAAAAAATCCCTGTTACGGTGTATGGTGAAACCACGCCGAACCCTGCAGTATTAAAATTTGTTGTCAATAAAATGCTTACAAAAACAGCGGTTGAATTTAAAAATATCGACGAGGCTAAACCATCGCCTTTAGCAGTAGAACTTTTTAAGCTGCCTTATATTAAAGAGGTCTTTATTGATGAGAATTATGTTTCACTGACAAAATTCGACAGCTATTCTTGGGACGAAATCACCATTGAAGTCCGTACGTTTATTAAACAATTTATTGAAAATGGCGGAACAGTGATCAATGAATCACTTATTTCTCAAACAAAAGAGCACGTACAGCAACAAGAAGAATATTTCGAAAATTTAGACGTTACATCGCAACAAATTGTAAATATCCTGGAAGAATATGTAAAACCAGCCGTTCAGTCTGATGGCGGAAACATTACTTTTGAAAATTATGATGATGCGACAAAACGCGTTACCGTAACGTTAAAAGGTGCTTGCAGCGGTTGTCCGTCTTCAACATTTACTTTAAAGAACGGTATAGAAAATATGTTACGCCAAATGCTGCATAATAACGACATAATTGTTGAAGCACTAAACGGTTAAAAAATCAAGGTTGAGTTTCTCAACCTTTTTTATTTCATTTAAAAGCAATTAAAAATGCAAAATCAATTAAGCGGTTCTTATTCTCCCTATTTGCTTCAACATGCTAACAATCCTGTTTTTTGGCAAATATGGAACAATGAAAATACGGCAAAAGCAAAACAAACAGGTAAACTTTTGATCATCAGTATTGGCTATGCTGCCTGCCATTGGTGTCACGTTATGGAAAAAGAATGTTTTGAAGATAACGATGTCGCAACTGTAATGAATGCTCATTTTACAAGTTTTAAGATAGACCGCGAAGAATTTCCCGTGATTGACGCATATTATATGCAGGCTTTACAACTAATGACCAAACAAGGAGGATGGCCGCTAAACATTGTTGCTTTACCCAACGGATTACCGGTTTGGGGAGCCACGTATGTTCCAAAAGAACAATGGATAGATGTGTTGGAACAATTAAACAATTTGTTTCAAACCGATCCCGAAAAAATGTACGATTATGCCGAAAAATTAAAAAACGGTATTGAATTAGCCAACAATACATTGGAGATTTATCCAAAAGAACCGTCAAATTTCAATTTAGAACCTTTACTTACAAACTGGAAAAAAAGTTTTGATTCTGAATTTGGCGGTTATCTGCGTGCTCCAAAATTTATGATGCCTACCAATTTGAATTTTCTGTATCAATTCAGCATCAAAAACAATGATTCTTTTATAAGAAACCACGTGGAACTGACCCTTACAAAAATGGCTTACGGCGGGTTGTTTGATGTGATTGAAGGCGGATTTTCCCGTTACAGTGTTGATCATAAATGGCATATCCCGCATTTTGAAAAAATGTTGTACGATAACGCACAATTACTAACCACTTACAGCAATGCCTATTTAACGTCGAACGATTTACTTTACAAAGAAATTGTTACCAAAACCGTGCAGTTTCTTCTTACTAATTGGCAAGATACATTGGGCGGATTTTACGCGGCTTACGATGCCGACAGTCGCAATACCGATGATAAATTGCAAGAAGGAGCTTATTATTTTTGGAAAAAAGAGGAGTTAAAACAATTAATCAATAAAGAAGAATGGGAGTTGTTTTCAGAAGTTTTTTCAATAAATACTGATGGATTTTGGCACGAAGCCGATGCGTTCGTCTTATTTCAAAAAGATGACATAAATACTATTGCCAAGAAATTTGATAGAAATGTAGAACAAGTGTTGCAATTAAAATCAACATGGGAACAAGTGTTGTTTAAAAACCGTCAGAAAAGAAAGAAGCCGTTGTTAGACGATAAAATTATTGTTTCATGGAACGCCTTATTACTTTCAGGTTTATTGTCGGCAAAAAAAATCATTCCGTCAAAAGAATTAGACGATGTTATTAATAATCTGGCTGATTTTTTACAGTTCAAAGCTTATCAAAATGACCTTTTAGGTCATACTTATAAAAAAGATACGATTTATATAGACGGAAATTTAGACGATTACGCTTTTACAATTGAGGCATTCATTCATTTGTTTAACCATACACAAAAGATCGAACATCTGCAGTTTGCAAAAAGTTTACTCTTCCAGGCAATGGATTTCTTTTTTGACGAACAGCAAGTATTTTTTAAATCGGGTAAAAATGAGGCAATTGGCACAATTTTTGACATAGAAGACAATGTTATTCCATCTGCAAATGCCTTAATGTCAAGAAATTTATTCTATTTAGGAATTATTTTTAAGAACAATTATTTCATGACGCTTGCAAGAGAAATGACCAATAGAATAATTGGACAAATTGAATACGCGAGTGCTTTTTCAGAGTGGTTAACAAACGATTTGATATTTAACCGTACTTTTGAATACATCGTTGTAAAAAATGGTACAAAAGAAGAAGTTGAATCAATCAACAAGAAAAATACGTTTAAAATAATTTTAGATAATTCGTTAAATCTTCCTATTTTAGACGACTATAAAAATCAAGATAAAAAGTTTCAGGTTTGCAATTTAAACAGTTGTAGAATTCAGACCAATGATATAACCGAAATTAATTAAATTTAAAAAAATGAAAAAAGCAGTTTTTATACTTTCATTAGGATTATTCTCTTTAGCATCAAATGCACAAGTAACCTTACAAGATGGCGGATCTACATTAACTTTTAGAAAAAGTGCGGATTTTAATGATGCTGCCATTGCAGGTTCTAAATTTCTAAATGAGAATTACCAGAATGCCAAAGTAAATAAAGGATCACAGGATTTTCTTATTCGATACAATGCCTATACCGACATTATGGAATACAAAAACGGCAGTGATGTTTTAGAATTGATTAAAGAAAAAAACACCCATTTTGCTTTTCAAGACGGTAGTGTTTATGAATTGTTCACCTATAATTTAGGTGGAACTTCTTATGAAAGATACCATCAGGTTTTAGTAGAAAACAAAAATGTAAAGATTTCTAAATTTCAAAGCATTAAGTTGATCCCTGCGCAGAAAGCGACTAACAGCTACGAAAAAGACACACAGGCAAGTTACAAGCCAAACAGAGAGGTATATTTTATTACGTACAACAATCAAACGTTTGAATTTGATGGGAAACAAAAAACGTTAGATAAAATTATTCCCGGTAAAACAGATGCCATTAAAAAATTCTACAAAGAAAATAAAATTAAAGAAAACGATACAGATATGATTAAGTTAGGGAATTTCCTTGCTACGATCTAAAAAAGAAAAAGACTTCAAAAATAATTTTTGAAGTCTTATTTTTTTGTGGTTAACATAAAATCTTTCAGGTAATAAGGCTCAAAATAAGCCATATCTTCAAAAGCATTTTCTGTGTATTTTTTATAGGACAGCCTACCCATTTGTTTTGCCGAAGGATAAATAATATTCTGATGATATACAAATTTTTCGGCTGTTAAAACCGTTGTGCATTTTAACGCTCCATCTCCGATCAAATGGATGGTTTCAGTTAGATCTGAAAAAGAATGTTCCTCTACAATTAAAGCTTCTGCGTTTGATACCGGCTGCATTTTTTTATCAAATACCTGAGTAAAAACTTCCATTCTTCTTGCATCAATCATGGGAACAATACACCCGGAATCAATAGCTAATTGTTCTGCCAAAACCGCTAAGGTATCAATGGCAATTAAAGGAATATCTAACGCATAACACAAGCCTTTTGCCGCTGAAACGCCAATGCGTAATCCTGTATAAGACCCCGGCCCCTTGCTTACCGCAATAGCACTTAGGTCGTTTAAAGAAATGTGCACCTCATTTAAAACTTCTTTTATAAAGCTGTGTAATTTTTCTGCGTGATTAAATTGCTCTTCAGACAGTTCTTTTACAGCTATTATTTCACCATTTTTGCTTAAACTTACCGAACAGTTTTTTGTTGCCGTTTCAATGTTTAGAATATAAACCATAAGTACTAAGCTTTACTTTTTTTCTTTTTGCCTTTTATAATACGGTAAATAACAGTCCCCACAACAATTAACAATATATAAGGAAACGCCATTAAATAGACGATTCCGTCATTTACTGCTTCGGCAGGCAAACCTGATTCTTCCGTTTCCAATACCGCTCTACACATGGCACATTGTGCGATTCCTTCGATAGAAGAAAGAACAAAGAAAAAAGAAGAAAGATAAATTAATTTTGTTTTATTAGTGAACATAATAAGGAGCTATCATTAAATAAACTATTACGCCGGTAACTGCAACGTACAGCCACATAGGGTACGTAATGCGGGCAAGTTTCTTATGCCTTTGGTAAGATCCGGAAATACCTCTTACAAAAGTTACCAGAACAAATGGAATAATAATGATCGACAATAAAATATGGGTAATTAATATAAAAAAGTATATGTATTTTATGGCACCTTCACCTCCAAATTTGGTTTCTACAGATGTCATGTGATACGCCACGTACATTGCCAGAAAAGCAACCGAACAAGCAATACAAACTTTAACCAAACGCTCATGCAACGGTTGATTACCCTTTTTAATTGCCCGAACTGCCAACACCAATAATATAGCGGTTAATCCGTTTATGGAAGCATAAATAGGCGGTAAAAAAGACAGTGGTTTTACGTTATATCCTAAATCATGCAGGTTTACACTGAACAATATCGCAACAACAATGGGGATTAAAATGGATAAAACCCAAATCCAAACAGTGTATTTTTTTTCGTTCTGTAAAGTCTGTGTCATTATTCTTTGATTAATTGTTTTATATCTTCTTTAAGCATTTGTACTCCTTCATCAGTTGTTCCGTCATAATAGATAATCGGATAATCCATATTTTCCATATTACGCGAACGGATATTTCCTTTTTTGTCAATTAAAGCAAATAAACCAGAATGTTCAAATCCACCCGGTGCATCATCATTTTTTCCTACGTATAGATTGAATTTCTTTGAAAGGTCAAAAATAGCGTCTTCGGTTCCGGTTAAAAAATTCCAGTTTTTCATTGTGGCTCCTAAAAATTCTGCATGCTTTTTAAGATGTTCCGGAGTGTCGTTTTCAGGATCAATAGTAATAGATACGATTCCAAAATTAGCATTCATTTGAAATTCATTTTGAAGCTTCACCATATTTTCATTCATTATCGGACAAATCGTCGGACAATTCGAAAAGAAAAATTCAACCAAATACACTTTACCTTCATAATCGGCATTGGTAATGGTTTCGTTATTTTGATTGGTAAACGAAAACGCCGGAGCTTTGCCAATAACGTTTAACTCTTTACGATCACCTATATTCAACCGATCATTTTCAACTACTGAAGCATTTTTTAAGCGATCTACAATTTTAGGAACGGCATAGATTCCAAAAACAAGTATGATTAACGAAATCCAGATATATGAATTGTTTTTTTTCATTGTTGTTTAGTTTGTAATGTTTTCTTTTTTATTATTCTTTTTAAGTGCCAAGCGGTATTCTGCCAAAATCACCTTTACATCATCTGCCATTTCATTGTGCAAATCGGCTGCCGAAATGGTGTTATATCCTTCGCGGTATTCTTCTTCTCCTTTTTTGTTCTTGCCTTTTCTTCCGCGCAGGTTTAGCTCTTTATCAATGATATAAACCGTTGGCGTACCGTAAGCCTGGTTTAAATTAGCAACCAACCCCAATTTTGTGTAATAATCTTTTATTTCGTCTGGTTCTGCCATTACGTAATACCAATGTTTTAAATCGATATTTTTTTGCAATTCCTGTTGTACGTGGTTAATTGTTTCTTCTGTACCTCTTGGAGCAATATAAACTACTTGAAAATCGACAAAATCTTTATTTTTATCGTAAATTTTATGTGCCAGATTGGTTATGTTTCCTTCAACATATTCGATATCGTTCCCTGTAAATCCTAAAATGGTAATTTTATTTTTTAACTGAACTTCGGTTCCTGACATCGATTGCCAGTTTGCCGGCATTTCAGGAATGTTTTCAGTTACCACCGGTAATTTTATAAAGGAATTTACACCCGATGCAAAAAAAAGATAAGCCACAATGGGTATTACAAAAAGTGCTAAAAAAAGCAGTACTTTTTTCATTTTAAAAAGTTTTTACAAAAATAAAAAAAGGCGGTGTAATAACCGCCTTTTTAACTCTTATTTATAGATTAAAATATCCATCTGTATGAAGATGTTTTTAAAACATCGTGAATATAATCACCTTCTATCAATACCAAACAAACCAAATAAATGATCAGGAAGAACATTGGGGCTACAATTGACCAGCGAAACGATGATTTCTCGCCTTCTAAGTGCATGAATGCCCACATAATGTAATAAGCTTTAACTATGGTAAGAATAATGAATATCCAGTTTAAGTAACTTAAGCTTAAGAAATCGTGGTGAAATAAAACATCTGGTTTATCAATCCCCAAAAGTACTTCTACTATAGTAATTACAGATAGAATTACGAATACTGTCCAAATTCTTTTTGTATTTGATGCGTGTGCTGCCATTTTTATTTTTTTTAACCAATTATACTAAATAGAAGAATGTAAATACAAACACCCATACTAAATCTACAAAGTGCCAGTACAATCCAACTTTTTCAACCATTTCATAGCTTCTTCTTTTTTCGTAAGTGCCCAACAACACATTAAAGAAAATAATGATGTTTAAAAGAACCCCCACCGAAACGTGGAATCCGTGGAAACCTGTTATGAAGAAAAATAAGTTTGCAAATGTTTTGTGACCGTATTCGTTACGAATTAAGTTAGCTCCTTCTACAACATATACAAAATCGTCGGCTCTTTTTAAAGTCTCCTCGCGAGATAAAACCACTTTTTTGTGTTTGTTACCTTCTACGGTATATTGTGTTCTGATTAATACATCAGGATTTTTCTCTAGACCTGCTTTAATCTGGCTCATTGAAACCGATGTATCAGCACCACCTTTCATGCTCCAAACGCCTTTGCTTTTTGTTAAAGCCGCATCTTCTCTAACGATTGATGTATCCGCAAAATCTGCTAAAGCCAGACGTTTTCCGTCTTTATCAACAAACTGTAAAATTTCGCCTCCTTTTGTTTCAACGGCACCGTAAGTTCCGGTGATGAAGTTTTTCCACTCCCAAGCCTGTGATCCAACGAAAACAAGTCCACCTACAATGGTTAATAGCATATAAGTAGCTACTTTCTTTTGCTTCATTTGATGACCTGCATCTACCGCCAATACCATCGTTACCGATGAAAAGATCAAGATGAATGTCATTAATGCCACATAATACATTGGTGCATTTACACCATGTAAAAACGGGAAGTGATTAAATACCTCATCGGCAATTGGCCAAGAATCCATAAACTTGAATCTTGTAAAACCGTAAGATGCAAGGAATCCGGCAAAAGTTAATGAATCTGATAAGATGAAATACCACATCATCATTTTTCCGTAGCTTGCTCCAAGAGGTTGAATATCTTCTCCTCCGTTCCAAATTTTTTCTTTACTGGCTGCTGTAGTAACTGTCGCTCCCATAAAAAGTTTAAATGTTAAAAAGTTCCCAAATTTACATCTTTTTTCTTTTAAAGAAAAGTAAAAAGATTATTTGTAAAAAGTAAAAAATAAAAACAAATACAACCACAAGAAACCAAGAAAGTGCCAAAACATCACACTTAACTCAATTCCAAGCGTTTGAGTTGCATTATATTTTTGTTTATAATGATTATAAATTACAATTAACAATGAAATTAGCCCCCCAATTAAATGGACAATGTGTACCAACACCACTATATATAAAAATGATGTGGTTATGGTACTGTAACTTCCCGTGAAATAATATCCGGCTGCAATTACCTGATTAAATCCTTGAAATTGCAGGGCCACGAACAACAAACCCAAAATTAACGTGGCAACTAACATTAATGTTGTTGTTGAACGGTTATTTTTTTTGATGGCTTTTTTTGCGAAATGAAACGTTACACTGCTTAAAACAATTACAATGGTACTCCATAAAAATGCCTGTGGCAATTGAAAATCTTTCAACCAGTCGGGGCGGCTTTTACTGATTACGTAAGCACTGGTTAATCCTGCAAAAATCATTACAATACTTGCCATACCAAAGATAAGCATGGTTTTATATGCTTTTGCTTTTTGTAATTGTTCTTTGTTTACTTCTACATTCATTATCGTATGAATTTATCTAAAATGAAAATAATCTGTATTAATGTAATATAAGTTACGCTGATAAGCATCAATGTTTTAGCCGATTTATCGGTTTGCTTACGGTATAATTGTATTCCGCCATACAGCATCCACAATCCCGCAGCTAAAACTAAAACTGCTGCTATGGGCGATAAATATAAACGACCTGTATAGCCTGTAGCCGGCAACAATGATGCTACGATCAACCAAATACAATATAAAATAACCTGTAATGCTGTTTTTTTATCTTTTTTACGGGTTGGTAGCAAATAAAATCCGCCTTTTTCATAATCGTTATACAAGAACCAGCCCAATGCCCAAAAATGTGGAAATTGCCAAAAAAACTGAATTAAGAATAACATTCCCGCTTCTATACCAAATTGATCGGTATGTGCCACCCAGCCCAGCATAAAAGGAATGGCACCAGGAAAGGCACCTACAAAAACGGCCAATGGCGTTAATGGTTTTAAAGGTGTATAAACACTGGTATATAAAAAAATTGAAATGGCTCCGAACATTGCTGTTTTAGGACTAACAATGTAAAGAATTACCAATCCCACTAATGTTAAAAGCGATGCCAGTATAAAAGCACTGTTTGTAGAAATTCGTCCGGATGCCACAGGTCGTTTTTTAGTACGATCCATTTTTGCATCTAAATCTTTTTCGATGATTTGATTAAAAGCATTTGACGCACCCACCATACAATATCCGCCCACGGCAAGCATTAGCAAAACTTTGTAACTAATTTGCTGCCAATCTTCTACCGCCAATAAATATCCGGCTAAAGTTGAAAAAACCACACTAAAAGCCAAACCTGCCTTGGTTATGGTTTTAAACTCGGATATTACTGAAGTTTTCATTGTTGTTGAAGTTGCTTCCAAAATAACTTGTTTGTTAATGAAATTTGGTCTGCAAATATACTTTAAAAAAAAACTTAAAACTAACTATTTACTGTTTTATAGTGTTAAACAAAACTCAATATTCATTGTTATACCTTATTTACAGCGATAATTCCTTTTTGTGACGATGTTCCAATTCTTTTTACACCCATTTGCAAATAAAACATTACTTGTTCTAAGGTTTTAATTCCGCCCGATGCTTTCACAGATAGAGGTGTGGCGTTTTCTAACATCAGCATTATTGCTCGCGGGGTTGCCCCGTTTGGTAAATTGTTCTCCGTTTTAAAAAATCCGGTAGACGATTTAATATACACATTAGCATAGTCGGTTTCTTTAAAATTACGAATCACCACATTTTTGATTAAAGAAGTAAGCTGAATGGTTTCTTTTTCAGATAAAGCTGCTGTTTCTATAATCCATTTCACCGCTTTATGATGATTTAAACACACTGAGGTACATTCTTTTACTTGGTGTTGTACTAAATCTATTTCGCCCTTTTTAAAAGCCTGATAATTTATTACAAAATCTAACTCGTCAGCACCCTTTGAAATGGCTTGTTGAGCTTCTGACAGTTTTTCTTGCAAACTCGCCGTTCCTTCAGGAAAATCAATTACGGTTCCCACTAAAACGCTGCTTTTGTTCTCTGTTAGAAACCGCTTGGCACTTTCAACATATTCCGGGCGAAGCATTACACATTTATAGTTGTTCTTTACAGCATCGTGCAATAATTCTGTAACCACATCATTGTTTTGCTCTAATGTTATATTGGCTTGCTGTGGTGTTTTAAGATAGGTAGCATCTAAAAAATCGGTTACGTTTTTCATTTTACTAAATTAAAGAAGCTGTATCAAACCTCCAATTTATTTTACTTCATAAATTACATAAACATATCCTATATATGTATCAAAAAGAGTTTTAAAAATGTAATAATAAGTTCCGCCAGGTAATTTTCTGTTATTTTTATCCTGCCCTTTCCATTGATCTATATAACCTTCACCGTGGTAATAAACTTCCATTCCGTAACGGTTGAATATTTTTAGCTCAATTAAATTAAAGATTTCAAGGTTAAACCCATCGTTCATACCATCGCCATTTGGTGAAATTCCTTTAGGAACTACACAATCGTTTACTTGTAACTCAATAATATTATCGCACCACAAATCGCTTGTTCCACTTGCTCTGATATAAATGATATACGGAAAGCTTGGCGGCTGATAATTGGTTACATTTAAAATTTCGTTGATGTTGCTCTCTGCATCACTTTGTGTTTCAAAAAATTTCAGTTCGATCTCATCAACATAAGAAAACATTCGGGATAAAAGGATTTGTGCCAAGGTTAAATTTACTTCTAACGGTTTGTCTTTATAATTACAAATCATTAAAGGTTCTGTTAATTCGGTAAAGGGTTTCATTTGTGCTGTCAACTTAAATGACGTTACATTGGCACAACCTGTTTCGTTATCTTCCACCCGAACCCAGATCGTTTGCGAACTATGACTTTTCACATCATACGATTCAATATTTTTTATACTTTTTATACCCGCAGTTGCATCACTTTTATTTTCATGGAAAGTAATGGTAACATTGTTGCTTGTACTTGCCTGATTTATTTTTGAGGTCAAATCAAAAACCACCACTCCTGTTTCATCTTCATCACAAGCAGTCATATCTGTAGGTTTATTAACTTCGGGACCTTCTATCAACTGTACCTTTTCAGTATCTTCATTATTGTTTTCATCTATTTCTATAACTGTTCCGGTTTGGGTTCCATCATCATCAACACGGGCAGTTAATGTAAAATTATTATCTATGGTTTCGGGAATCGTTAAAGTAATGGTTCCTTTTTCAAATTCATTAATATCAATACTACTTTTAGTTTGTGTTGTGCCCACCAAAACATCATCGGCATAGAATGCTATGGGTACTTTTGCGACCAATCTTCCGGTTGAATTAGAATTATATACTGTGTAATCAACCTGTATTTTTCTGCTGTTACATTCTATGTCTACCTCATTAATTTCAATCGTAGCATCTGCAAACAGACTGCTCAAAGCAACCACTATATTGTTTATTATTACCAAATCTTGCCCCGTTTTTACCTGAACGGTCATTGAAGTATCTCCTAATGAGAGTACATTTCCTATTTGAAAATAATCAAGATCCATATTCCACAGATTTGATGAATTGGTAAAAGTATTGGTACAGTTAAAAACATTGTTCGATGGATTTAAAGGCGGATTACTGATCAGCTTGCCGTTAATCCTTAACTCTTCGGATACCGCAATGTTTTCATCTCCTTCCCAAGCTAAAAAACCTACTTTTGCATTATTGAGATTGGTTACATCTAATCCGTTTAAAGTAATAGCCACCGTAGCTCCTGATCCGTCCGCTATCTGAAAACCTTCATATAAACTTACCACTCTGTTGGGCAAGGTTAAGTTTTCATAAATGATAACAATTGACCAACCAGCGTAATTACTACCTGTGGGGCAATAAGGGGGTATCACATTTGTTAAATCTAAATCGGATAGAGTATAGGTGCCATTTCCTGTGGCTTCAACAAGACTGGTTACATCAGCAAATGCACCAAAGAAAGGAAGATCAGTTTGCGATGCTGTTACCGTGAAGGTTCTTTGAGCTGTTATTGGTGTACCGTTTAATTGTACATTTAAATCGGCTTCTGCCAAACTACCCGACCCCGACCAATATAAAAACGCCCCCTGAATAGTATGTGGTGCGTTTATATTCAAGGCAGCACTTGATTGGGTTAAAATCGTACATGGTCCGCCGGTTCCGTTAGCAACTGTATTCATTGTGTTGCCAATCATATAAAAATCATAGTTACCGGTGTATTGCTTAAACAACGTTACCTGTTGACTATGTGCTACAATACCCGATAAAAGGATGAAAATGCGTAGTATTTTTATCATAACAAAAATAGTTTCAATAAAAATACAAAAAAAATAGTACCAATCAGTTAATCAAATGAATACTCTTCATATTCTACATTATTTTGTTTTGTTAAATAGAGAATCTGCCCTGCACTTTGAACAATCAACGTATCTTTTGACTGACCAAATTTATAAGGCAACTGATATTCTGCAATATTTTGCCAGTTATCCATATTGAATTGATCTTCATATAAAGATTTAATGTAAAGATCTTCGTTATACCAATAGAATTTTTGTTTAGCATTACAATAATACATTGGGTCATTATCTGATTTATTCAAAAACCTTAAATATTCATTGTCTAAGTAAAATATTTCATTAATCCCTATTCTGGCAATACCGCCATTTGATATAACAGGATCGTTATATTCCTTAGAATCATCTGGTTGATAAATCCCCTTCAATAACCAAGAACCTTTTAACTCTTCAGATTTTGGTTTGTTTTTATAATCGTTTATAGTGTCTTCAATCTCATTATCACAACTAAAAAACAAAGTTGTAATTGCAAAAAGTATTATTTTTTTCATCATCGCTATAATTCTTTAATTAAATAGACATATCCTGAAAAAGTTTCGAAACGCGTTGTAAATACATAATAGTATGTTCCTGTTGGTAATTCACGTCCGTTTTTATCTTGTCCTGTCCATTGATTTGTATATCCTTTGCCAAACGTAAAAACTTCTGTTCCGTATCTGTTATAGATTCTTAATTCGTTTGGTTGATATACACTAAGGTCAAAACCATCATTCAGACCATCAAAATTAGCTGAAACTCCTTTTTGTATCGGACAATCTTTAACCAGATTTATATGCATTTGTGAAGTGTTGTTTTCTTCATCAATTTCATAGACAATTCCTTTTTTATTTCCCGTATCATCCACACTAACAACCAGATCAAACCGATAACCAAACTTTTTAGGAATATTTAATGTAACATTGTATGTAGCTTGCTGACCAATACCTATTTCCTCTTCTGTTTCTGTGGTTTCTATGAGTTCATCATCGATATAAAAGGCAATAGGAGTATTTGCTTTTAAAGGATGATTTCCTTTATAGTTCGCCACAGTATATTCTATATCAACAATCTGCTGATAGCAATAATTTTGATAGCTGTTTATAAAAGTTGTTGCATCAGGAAAAACACTGTACACAGAAAGGACAATTGTATTTATCAACACGACATCGGCAGCTGTTGTCATTTTAATATCTAATGACGTATCGTCTACCTTCACAAAATCGCTTAATTCATAAAGATCCAAATCCATATTCCAAAGCTCTGTTGAACCTGTATAAGTATTAGTTCCATTAAAGGCATTATTTGGTGGATTTAATGCATTTGACACTATTTTATTATTAATCCGTAGTTCTTCTCCTACGCTTAGGTTTGCATCACCTTCCCAAGCTAGAAAAGCAATTTTTGAATTAGCTGCATTCGTTATCCTGAATCCATCTAATAATATATTAACCATTGGGTTACCTTCGTCAAGACTTTCAAATCCATCGTAAATGCCAACTAAATTATTTTCTATATCAGCATCATTATATACAACAACTACTGACCATCCAACATAATTACCTCCACAATACTTTGCAATATGCTTTCTCAAATCTAAGTCAGACAAGGTATATTCACCTCTTCCAAACTGTTTTACAATATTTGTAACATCGGCAAAAGCGGAAAAATAAGCATATTTTTTATCTATATCAAGATAAATATAATTGGTTCGCTCTGATGTTACTTCTATACCATTAAGTTTTACATTTAAATCGGCTTCTTTTTCACTACCATTGCCTGACCAATACAAATAAGCAGCTACAACAGGTTTGTTTTCACTGAGATTTAACGGAGCAGATGATTCTGTTAACACCTCACAAGAGTTTGGATCCCCATTTGCTTGTTTGTTCAGCGTATTTCCCATCATGGTAAAATCGTAACTACCATAAAATTGCTTATATAAAGCTACTTTTTGTGAATAACCTGAAAAACAAATAAGTAAAATAAGGCAGTAAAGTAATTTTTTTGGCATTTTTAGTATGTTTCAAAATTTATCGCAAAATATTAATTTTTACGGAATACTTACATAAAAACTTCTATTTTTATTAAAATTTTTCTACCGTATATGTAATAAAAGTCTCAAAACGCTCTTTATCCTTTACAAAATCCATTTCTATTGGCAGATAATACAATTGTTTTTTAGGTAGTTGATTTTGCAAACGCATATAATCTTTTTCTGTGGTAATGATTTTTCGTCCGTTTGCTTTTGCAACAATCTCCTTTAAATCCTGTGGGGTAAAAAAATGATGATCGGGAAAAGTAATTTGTCTTTCTACCGGACAGTGTAAATAATCGTAGAAATATTCAGGCTTGGCAATGCCGGCAACTGCAATAAAATCATCTTTTAAATCGTTTAGATCGATTTCTTCAACGGTGTTTGTAACGGAATGATGGTATTTTATACACGAAAAGAAAATATTGCTGTTTTCTATATTGATTTTATTCTTGATCTGTTCCATCTCCTTGTCCGACAAATCTTTGGGACATTTAGTAACAACTACAACATTTGCTCTTTTTACGCCCGACTTGCATTCGCGTAAATTTCCGGCAGGCAACACCCAATCGTTATAAAACAAATCGTTGTAAGCGGTAAGCATAATGTAAAAACCAGCTTTTATTTTACGGTGTTGAAACGCATCGTCTAACAAAACTAATTCTATTTTGGGCAGAAGCTCTAAAATTTTTGTCACACCTTCTACTCTATCTGCATTTACAGCTACGTTTATTTGCTTGAATTTTGAATGGTATTGAAACGGTTCGTCACCAATTTCTTCGATAGCTGTATTTTCATTTGCTAAATAAAAACCTTTACTCTTTCGCTTGAAACCTCTGCTTAAAACGGCTAAATTATATTGATCTGACAATAATCTTATCAAATATTCGACCATTGGGGTTTTTCCCGTGCCGCCAACCGATAAATTACCTACTGCAATAACAGGAATCTCAAAACTGGTTGATTTTTTAATACCTTTATCGTACAAAAAATTTCGCAAACTGGTTATGGCTGCATAAATCAACGAAAACGGAACTAATATTTTGCGAAGGGTTTTCATTATACTAATTTATCTCTGACATTTCCTTCAAACTAATTTTTTGACTTTGTAATAAAGAATCATTTTCAATAAATGAAGTCGAAGTAGTTTTTTTATTTGTCAAAATCATTTTACTAATCCCTCCAATAACCATTTTTTCATTATTAATAATAGTATCTCTATCAACATACTCTGTAATACGTCCGGTAAATCTATCATTATGAAAATTTGTAAATTCAATTTCAAACTTATCAACATTCTTAAAATGTTTAATCTCAAACCATAAACTATCTTTGTAATAATTTAGAAAAAAAACATCTACAATTCTCCTATTGTTTTTGTTTGTCACTAAATTAGAGTACCTTGAATACATTTTAATTTTTGCTAAGTAAGTATGCTTTTTAGATGTAGCTGTAACTTCAATATCATAATATTTACTATAATCATCAATTAATTTCCCATTAATATAAAACTTCGCCTGATTAAATAAAGTATCTTTACTTTTATCTTTTGGAATAAATAGTTCAATTAATTCGTAGTTTTTATCTGATCCTTTAATAGAATCATAATCAAACTTCACCCACTCAATCCTGTAATCATCGGAATGCCTTTCTGCAATAGTATCTTTTTCTTTTGTACAAGAAATTAAAAAGACAACTGAAAAAACGAGTAAAAAGTGTTTCATTAATAAATATACTTAAAGATTCGTACGAAATTACGATTATTTTTATCTTTGAAAAACTATTAAAAACAAAGTTGTGCAATTAAAACAAATTATCTCGATTTTAGAAGAAATGGCTCCCACGGCTTATGCCGAAGATTTTGACAATGTAGGACTGCTCATTGGCGATAAAAATACAGAAATTTTCGGTATTTTGGTTTGTCACGATGCTTTGGAACGCGTGATTGACGAAGCTATTGAAAAAAAATGTAATCTGGTGGTGTGTTTTCACCCAATTATTTTTTCGGGAATGAAAAAAATCACCGGTAAAAATTACGTGGAACGTGCCGTAATCAAAGCCATTAAAAACGATATTGCTATTTACGCGGTTCATACCGGGTTAGACAATCATAAACTGGGAGTAAATAAGGTTTTATGTAATACTTTAGGATTGGTGAATACTAAAATTTTGATACCGAAAAAAGATTTTATCTACAAACTGACCACGTTTGTTCCGAAAGAATATTTTACAGAGGTTCAAAAAGCGGTATTTTCTGCCGGTGCCGGTGCTATTGGAAATTATTATGATTGTAGTTTTCAATCAGATGGAAAAGGGTCTTTTACCGGAAATGATGATAGCCAGCCGATAATTGGTTCACAAAATGTTTTTACGGAAGTTATAGAAACCAAATTGGAAGTCACTTTTGAAAAACACCTTCAAACCAGCATCATAAATGCTTTGTTTAACGCACATCCGTACGAAGAAGTGGCGTATGAAATCACCAAATTAGAAAACCAGCATCAAAATATTGGTTTGGGTATGATTGGTGAACTGGAAAACGAAATTCCGGAAACTGATTTTCTTCATTTTGTAAAAGAAAAAGTACAGACAGGCGGCATTCGATATTCTAACTTATTAAATAAAAAAATAAAAAAGGTGGCAGTTCTTGGCGGTTCGGGGAGTTTTGCAATTGCTGCTGCCAAAGCTCAAAATGCAGATGTATTAGTAACTGCCGATTTAAAATACCACGACTTTTTTCAGGCAGAAGATCAGATCTTGTTAATGGATGTCGGTCATTTTGAAAGCGAAAGATTTGTAAAAAATTATATTTTTGATTATCTATCAAAAAAAATTCCTACTTTTGCAATTATTTTATCTGATATTAAAACAAATCCGGTTAACTACATATAACAATGGCAAAGAAAGCAGAAACTGTAGAAGAAAAATTAAGAGCGTTATACGACTTACAATTAATTGATTCCAGAATCGATGAAATTAGAAACATGAGAGGCGAATTACCTCTTGAAGTGGAAGATTTAAAAGATGAAGTTACCGGGCTTACCACCCGTTTAGAAAAGCTTAACAACGAATTGCAGGTAATTGAAGAGCAAATAAAAAGTAAGAAAAACGATATTGAATCTCACAAAATTGCAATTAAAAAATACACCGAGCAACAAAAAGACGTTCGTAACAACCGTGAATTCAACTCTTTAACAAAAGAAATCGAATTCCAGACATTAGAAATCGAATTAGCTGAAAAACACATTAAAGAGTTTAAAGCGAATGTGGAACACAAAAAGAGTTTGATTGAGCAAACTTCAGAAAGATTAGATGTAAAATCAAACCATTTAGAACATAAAGAAAACGAATTAAACGGCATTTTAACAGAAACAGAACGCGAAGAAAAAGCGTTGATTAAAAAATCTGAAGAGTTTGCTTCTGTGATTGAAGACCGTTTGTTGAATGCTTACACCAGAATTAGAAATGGCGTTAAAAACCGTTTGGCAGTAGTTTCTATTGAACGCGGTGCATCAGCCGGATCGTTTTTTACCATTCCGCCACAGGTTCAGGTAGAAATTGCAGCACGCAAAAAAATCATGACCGATGAACATAGTGGTCGTATCTTAGTCGATGCAGCTTTAGCTACAGAAGAAAGAGAAAAAATTGATGATATTATCAAAAATTTAAAATAAATTTAAGCCTCTAACTAATAGAGGCTTTTTTTATGGCATTCTGGAAAAATCTGAAATATAAAATACTTACAAAAGGTTTTGGTCTGTACATCAATTCCCTTCATTACTTAAATGCAAAATTTGCATCAGAAACCGCTTATACGCTATTTTCGGTACCTCGTGACGGTGTTTTAAAATCGCTGCCCACCTTTTTGGGATCCAGCTCAATGAAAAAACTTAAACAAGGATCACACAATATTCAAACGTACGAATGGTTTGGCGAAAAAGAAACCATTTTACTGATTCATGGCTGGGAAAGCAACGCCAACCGCTGGCAAGGTGTGATCCATTTTCTTAAAAAGTTAAATTACCGCATTATTGCATTGGACGCACCCGGACAAGGATTAAGCGATGGCAAAGAGTTTAATGCTGTTTTGTACAGTAAATTTGTGCATGTTGTCTGCAATCATTTTAAACCTGATTTTTTAATAGGTCATAGTTTAGGCGGAATGACCATGCTTTATTATATGTCGGTTTATCAACCCAATTTTGTAAAAAAGATTGTTTCGTTAGGCGCACCCAACCGCTTTTTAAGAATTACCGATAATTACAAAAAACTGATTTCGCTTTCACAAAAATCTTACCAGGGATTTTTAAAAGAATTCTCTAAAAGATTTGCCATCAACCCCAATGAATTCAACAGCAGTTCATTTATCAATTCTATAAAAATTCCCATTGGCATCATTCACGATAAAACCGATAAGGTGGTTCCTTATACCGATGCATTGGAAATTTTAGAAAAACACCCCGACCTTCCGCTTTTTACAACATCTAATTTAGGTCATAGTCTGTACAATGAAATTGTAAATGAACAAATAGTTTATTTTTTAGAAAACAACTCCTTTAAATCGTAATTTTGCATTATGGAACAGGAAGGTACACGAATTAATAAATTTTTATCGGAAGTTGGTTATTGCTCTCGTCGTGAGGCGGATAAATTACTGGAACAAGGCAGAATCACCATCAATGGAAAATTACCCGAACTGGGTACAAAAGTTTTACCAACAGATGAAGTCAGGGTAAACGGGAAATTAATTTCAGAACGCGAAGAACCCAAAATATATCTGGCTTTAAACAAACCGGTGGGTATCGAATGTACCACCAATCAATCTGTCAAAAACAATATCGTTGATTTTGTAAATTATCCTGAACGCATCTTTCCAATCGGTCGCTTAGATAAAGATTCCGAAGGATTGATCATTATGACGAACGACGGTGATATTGTGAACAAAATTCTCCGTGCCCGAAACAACAACGAAAAAGAATATATTGTTACCGTAAACAAACCCATTACCGATCGTTTTATCAAGAGAATGAGTGCCGGCGTGCCTATTTTAGATACGGTTACTAAAGAATGCCGTGTAGAAAAAATCAGTAATACCACATTTCGTATTTTTTTAACGCAAGGTTTAAACCGACAAATCCGCCGTATGTGCGAGTATTTTGATTATACCGTTGTGGCATTAAAACGCATCCGGATTATCAATATTTCATTAGATGTTCCTGTGGGAAAATACCGTGAAATCACCAAAACCGAGATGGCTGAACTAAACCGCTTAATTGATGACAGTACCAAAACCGAAGAAGGAAGTTTGCCAAAAACAGAAAAAACATTGGTTAACAAAAAACCTGCACCTACTAAAGACCGAAAAGATTTTAAAAAGAAATTTGCCGAACAACGCCCATTACGAAACGAACGCAGGAATACGAGAGATAAGTAAAACACCTCACTGAACGCCGAAAGGATATAATTTTACAGCTATAGCAAATCACGCAAAAATTACGTACTTTTGTTGTAAACAATATGAATTTGGGAGAAGCAAATTTGCATCACTTCGAGTAGTTTTTTGTCAAAAAAAGTATTGAGAAGTTTCATAAATTAAGTTCTCTATACAAAATCTTTCAGGTTTTTACTCGAACTGACGAATTTTTGAACAGTGAAAATTTATCCCAAACTCAGGTTAAAAACAAGAACATTGCATGTCAATCGAAGTACAAAATATCTCTAAAAATTACGGAACACAAAAGGCGTTAAATTCGATTTCGTTCACTATACAAAAAGGAGAAATTGTTGGTTTTTTAGGACCTAATGGTGCCGGAAAATCTACATTAATGAAGATTTTAACCACTTATATTGAAACAAATAACGGAACTGCTTTAGTCAACGGATTTAATGTTAAAACCCAAGCAAAAGAGGTTCAAAAATCAATTGGCTATCTACCAGAGCACAATCCACTGTATTTAGATTTATATGTTCGCGAATATTTGGCTTTTAATGCCGATGTTTATAAAGTGGATAAAAAACGTATTGACGAAGTGATTCAACTCACCGGATTATTGCCCGAAGCTCATAAAAAAATCGGGCAGCTTTCTAAAGGATACCGTCAGCGTGTGGGATTGGCGACTGCTTTGTTGCACAATCCGGAAGTGTTGATTTTAGATGAACCTACCACAGGGTTAGATCCAAACCAACTAACAGAAATCCGTGATTTGATTAAAAACATTGGCAAAGATAAAACCGTATTTCTTTCAACACATATTATGCAGGAAGTGGAAGCTATTTGTGACCGCGTAATCATTATTAAAAAAGGAGAAATTGTTGCCGATAACAAATTGCAGCAGATATTCAGTAATGAAAACGACCAAATTATTGAGGTGGAATTCGACTTTAAAATTGAAGAAGAGTTTATTAAACGTTTGCCTGACTTAAAATCCTTTCACAACATTCACGATACACAATGGGAGTTGGTTTTTAATGCCGATAAAGACATGCGGTCTGCTTTGTTTGATTTTGCTCAGGAAAACGGAATCAAAATTTTATCAATGCAATTAAAAAACAAAAATCTAGAAACTATTTTTAGAGAGAAAACGTTGTAATGCAAACTGCTGAAAAAAGTATAAGTTATAGGTTGTTGGCTGTATGTTAAAGTCAAAAATGATAATATCTTAAAGTCAAGCGACTTAAAACGTAGAACCTAAAACTACTTATAAACCACATCTCCCGTGTATAATCGGGTTAGTTGCACCGTATCGGGTTTGTTGTACAGATAGATATTTCCTACGGAAGCAATGGTTCCCTGAATTTTATTTTTGGCAAATAAATGAATGTTCTGATTGCTTCGGTGGTAAACATCGACCATTTTTGCTGTTAAGCTCTCTGCTTTTACCGAACCATTAGCTCCGTATAATTGTACATCCAGCACATCGGTTTTGCCTTTTAATAAAAACAATCCCACCTGATTGTCTTCAACCGTAATCTTTTTATTATTAATTTTAAAATCAAATGCGGTCGAGGCACTTTCTTCTTTGGGAATACTTGTTAACAGATACAAATCAGGAAAGCGTAACGTATCAGTTGAATATACATTGAACTGCGTGCGGGAATTGATTCGTTTTAATGTAGGCGTATGAATTTTCAACACTGCTGTTTCATAACTTTTCAATAGTTCGCACGAGACATCGTTTTGAATGGTCAAAACAGAATCTTTCACTACAAAAGAAATTGCATCGATTCTATTTTCATAAGAATCAATTTCCAGTTTGTATTCATTATCAGGAATAATTTCTGCCGAAACATTCATGGGAATATCTACTGTGTGAAATCCTTGTAATTGATGTTGCTGCGTAATTGCATTTCCTTTTTTAGAAAAACAAGCATCTTCGCCAGAACATCCGGCAATAATCAATAATAATAAAACGATACTTTTCTTCATAATTCTATTTTTTTGCCACAGATGCACTAATTCTTTAGTTAATGTTTATGCTGAAAACCTACAATTTATACCCCAAGCCTACTTCAAACGCTTCGGCTTTTGCAAAATGTGTTTTTAACGATAATACTCCGTAAATATTTGGCGTTACATAATACCGCACACCCAAACGCTGATAAAACGAGCCATTGTTCTTGTACTCATCGTGCACATAATAACCAATATTCCCTTCGGCGGTTAGTTTATTCAGATACCATTCATACCCAAGAAAAAGTCCAACGCGTTTCCAATCGGTATCTTTATTCATATTTTCTTCGGGAAACGAAGTCGCTAAAAACGGAATCAGTTCTTTTAGCGAATGCGAAAGAAACAGATCAACACCTAATTGCGCTGCCCCGTAATTGTTCAGCGGTTTTTCTGCTATTGCCGCTATGTGATAAAAAGGTTTTTGTCCCATTCCAATGATATGGCTTTCATTAATGCCCGTTCTGAAGATAAGGTTGTAACGCATATTTTGCGGATAATTATCAAAAGAAGAAGCACGTTGTACCTCGTCTTTATCAGAAAAATGATAGGTTAACCCCACATTTAACGCAACGGTATTGGTACTTGTATTGGGCGATTTTATGGTTGCATTAGAGTGATGTACAAACAACAATCCTGCATTAAAACCAATATTTTTCCAAATCCTTGCCTGATCGTAGCTTAGCATAAAATAAGTCGAAGGCATCCATTTAGAGCCATACGCCACATTTCTAAAATTGGTTTCTTTATCGTACGGATTGGTTGCATAAGCCACGCCCTGTCCCACTCTAAATTGTAACTTCCGGTTTAAAAAATAAAAATTGTAATGTCCGTACAAACCATACAGATCACCTAATGTTTCATTGTGATTATTTTGTGTGTGGAACGAAAAACCGATTTCGGGAAAACGATACGTGTGATGCCATTCTTTTGAGCCATTTACTCTGTGGTTCACTGAGAACAGATACCCCGTAGGCTTATTGGTAATTAAGTGTGAAATATTTTTACTGTGTGGCAGTATAGCCCCTTGATACGTTTGCAAGGATACATTCCAGTTTTCTTGACCAATTGCTGCCGGACATATAAAGAAAAACAATAATAAATAGGTCATTGTCATTCTGAACGTTCCGATGGCTATCGGAACAAAGTAAAGAGAAGAATCCAGCATTTCACTATTGGATTTCTCATTTACCGAAATGACAAAACGACAAAATATTCTTTTTATGAATCTAATCCTATTAACCACACTCAAGCTTGTTACTTAAAACAATCCATTAATTTCTGCATCAATCCTGTTGATGATTCCGCCCAAATCTTCGGGATTATCTACAAAATTAATAGGATCCACATCAATAATCAACAGTTTACCTTTGTCATAGCTTTTGACCCAGCTTTCGTAACGTTCGTTTAATTTATTCAGATAATCAATAGAAATGGAATTTTCATATTCGCGTCCGCGTTTGTGAATTTGTCCTACCAAATTTGGAATAGAACTCCGCAGGTAAATCAGCAAATCGGGGGCACCTACCAAACCTTCCATCAGTTCAAACAACTGACGGTAATTTTCATAATCGCGGTTAGACATCAGGCCCATAGCGTGCAGATTGGGAGCAAAAATGTGTGCGTCTTCATAAATGGTCCGGTCTTGAATGGTATTTTTTCCGCTTTGTTTCATCGTTAATACCTGGCGAAAACGACTGTTTAAAAAGTAAATTTGTAAGTTAAACGACCAGCGATCCATTGAATGATAAAAGTCATCTAAATACGGATTGTCCACCACATCTTCATAATGCGGTTCCCATTTAAAATGTTTCGCTAATAGTCTGGTCAAAGTGGTTTTTCCTGCTCCAATATTTCCGGCAATTGCAACTTGCATATCTTTTAATTTATCTGGTATAAATACATTTTTTCTGCTGTTAACACACTTAAAATCTTTGCGTTAAAAAAAACGGCACTTACTGTTGAAGTAATTTCTGTTAACTGCTCTGTTTTGTTTTGTTTCGTGTTAAACAAAAATAATTTATTGTTTAATATATACACCATTAAATCGTTATTAGTTGCTAACAATTTAGCATTTTCGGGTAGATTTTTTTGCGGAATCACTTTTCCGTAGATGTCGATTCCGTAAACAACATCGTTTTTTTGCCAGTAAGCAAAGTTGCCATCGGTGGTTAAAAAAGTATAATCTGTTATGGGATTACTTACAAATTGCGGATGCTCCTTTCGAGAGGAAATGATACACCAGCGCTTGCTTGCCTGATCAAAAATCCAGATGGAAGCTTGTGCAGTGAGTGAAGCATACGCAGCATCTATTTCAGGAAAACGATCTGCTAATACCATTTTCTCTTTGATACTTAATTGGTTGTCTAACAAAACGATCTGCTGAATATTTTTATAAAAAACAAGCTGTTGCAACGGATTTCGCTCGTCATACCTGTCAATTTCACCCAAAAAAGGATCTTTAAACGTGTAGGTTTTTAATTTTGTTTTTTTAGTGATTTCGTTGTTCTTAATAAAGACGGTATCGCCCAAATGATTAACAGCGTAATACGTTAATTGTGGTAATCGGGGAATTTCTTTCTGAAACACAGACATTTGTGCATTTACGATAAACGCAGTAAAAAATACCATAAAAGCTGTGTTCCATTTTTTCATTGTTTATGATATTTTGTCTTTCTGAACGTTCCGATAGCTATCGGAACGAAGTGGATGAAGAATCTAAACTATTAAAAAGACTCCTCCTTACCTCTGAATGACAATTATGTCATTTCATTTCTGATAAACTGTGATCATGAAATCGTACCTGTTTTTATCGTCGGATTTATGAAATTCTTCTGAAACCGTTTTCCAATCAGATGTTATTTCAGGAAAAAACGCATCGGCATCATCAAATGTAGCGTATACGTGTGTAATGATTAATTCATTGGCTACGTCCATCGTTTGCTTATAAATTTCTCCACCTCCAATTACATAAACTACTTGCTGTCGCTCTGCTTTTGCAAATTCCAATGCTTGTTCAATGGTTTGAAATACAAAGCAATTTTCTGCAACCGGATAATCTTTTTGCCGGGTGATAATCAAATGCGTGCGATTAGGCAACGGCTTGGGAAACGACTCAAAGGTTTTGCGACCCATTAAAATAAAACGACCGCTTGTTGTATTTTTAAAATGCTTAAAGTCGGCAGGCAAATGCCACAACAGTTCGTTGTTTTTCCCTATGGCATTGTTTTCTGAAACGGCCGCTACTACACTTATTTTCATTATACCGAAACTTTTCCTTTTATTGCCGGATACGGATCGTAATCTGTCAACATAAAATCGTCAAACGTAAAATCAAAAATGTCTTTGATTTCCGGGTTTAATATCATTTTTGGTAACGGACGTGGTTCACGCGACAACTGCAATTCTAACTGTTCAAAATGGTTGTTGTAAATATGTGCATCACCAAAGGTATGGATAAAATCGCCATAATCTAAACCGCAAACCTGTGCAATCATCATGGTTAATAAGGCATACGATGCAATGTTAAACGGTACGCCTAAAAAGATGTCTGCCGAACGTTGGTACAACTGGCACGACAATTTTCCGTCGGCTACATAAAACTGAAAAAATGCGTGACACGGAGGCAGAGCCGCTTTTCCGTTGGCAACATTTTCTGCAAACGAAACCGATGTATCAGGCAAAACAGAAGGATTCCACGCCGAGATCAACATTCTGCGGCTGTTTGGATTTGTCTTTAATGTTTCGATTAATTCTTTAATCTGATCGATTTCTTCGCCGTTCCAATTCCGCCATTGATACCCATAAACAGGTCCCAAATCACCGTTTTCATTAGCCCATTCGTTCCAGATTTTAACATCGTTTTCTTTTAAATAGCCAATATTGGTATCGCCTTTTAAAAACCAAAGCAATTCGTGGATAATCGATTTTAAATGGAGTTTTTTGGTAGTAACCATTGGAAAACCTTCAGACAAATTAAAACGCATCTGGTAACCAAAAACGCTTTTGGTTCCGGTTCCGGTTCTGTCACCTTTCTGCACACCGTTTTCTAAAACGTGTTTTACTAAATCAAGATATTGTTGCATAATCTGTTACAAATTTCGCTTGGATAATTCATCTCTTAAACGTGCCGCTTTTTCATAATCTTCATTTAAAACAGCTAATTCTAACATATCGTTTAATTCCTGTACCGAAAAATCTGAAAATTCGTTACCTTTTTCTGTAGGAACAATGTTTAAGAATTCGTCAATAGCATCGTTGATTGATTCATCGTTATCATCTTCTTCTTCATCTTCGTCGAAATCTTCGTCTGAATTTTCTTCTTCCTGATCGGCAATTTCCTGTTCACGAAGATAGATTCCGGCTTTATCCAAAATATTTTTATAGGTAAAAATAGGTGCATCAAAACGCAATGCCAGAGAAATGGCATCAGATGTACGTGCATCGATAATTTCCTCAATGCCATCTCGCTCGCAGATAATGCTTGAAAAGAAAACCCCATCGACCAACTTGTGAATGATTACCTGTTTAACAACAATATCAAATCGATCGCAAAAAGTTTTAAATAAATCGTGTGTTAGCGGACGTGGCGGCTTTAAATCTTCTTCAATAGCAATGGCAATGGCTTGCGCTTCAAACGCACCAATCACAATTGGCAGTTTACGCTCGCCATCTACTTCATTCAAAATCAAAGCATAAGCTCCGTTTTGGGTATGACTGTATGAAATTCCTTTTATTGTTAATCGTACTAAACTCATAGATATAAAAATAGCCAAAAAAGGCTATTAAACAAAGATACATCTTTAAATTTAATAGCCTTTATTTAGAAAATAATTTTGAACAGGAATCTTTATTAATCTATAATTAATATCATTTTAGTTTTAATTTATCTAATACTCTTTTCTTATTTCCTTGGAGTATCCCATCTATATTTTCCCAATTTGAAGTTTGGATTTCTTTTATTAATGACTCAATACACGTAACTTTTTCTTGCTGATTTAACCTTATTGCTAATTGAATTTTCTTTTCTAGAATATCAAGCACTTCTTCATTTTGATGATTTGCGAGTCTACAGTATAAAACTAAATTTTGATTTCGCTCTGACACCTCGGTTAAGTTATCAACTTTAAAATTTTCTGATTTTAAAAGAATATCCTTTGAATTTTCAAATTGATTAAAATAAGGTATAATATCTTCAACAAGCTTTCTACTAATAAAATCAGCGAATAACTCGTATTCTTGAGTAATTTGATAATAATTTTTTATAGTAGGTATTATTTGTTCTAGCTTTTTACATCCCGTAAGTTCGTCATTATTGATAAAAAAATCAGTATCATAAATTGAAACAATTCCTATTTTTGTTTTTAAAGACATTGACGCTCCCATCCAAGAACCTCTAGTATCTAGTTGAATTATATGAAATATGTCATTAGAACTTCTAATTAGCTCTCTTCTATATTTCTTAAATCCAAAATGGGAAAGATTTGAGAAAACAATCTTTTCAATTTCTTTTTTAGCTAGCTTTAGTTCGTCTTTATTTATTGTTTTATAAACTTTTAGATCTTCCCATTTCATTAGTAATTTTGATTTTATAAGTAGTTGTTAGTAGTTTCAAGTTTTATCGCAAACATAAAACAGCCGTAAAAATTACGACTGTTTAAAATATAATATTAAAGCAAATCTTAGTTGTTATTCGCTTTGAATTCTTTTAATTTTGTGATTAATTCCGGTACTATCTGGAAAGCATCGCCTACTACTCCGTAATCGGCAACTTTAAAGAAAGGTGCTTCCGGATCTGTATTAATGACAACTTTTACTTTAGAAGCGTTGATACCCGCAATGTGCTGAATGGCACCTGAAATACCTACTGCAATGTACAAGTTTGCAGCTACCGGTTTACCTGTTTGACCAACGTGTTCTGAGTGAGGTCTCCAATCTAAATCAGATACTGGTTTTGAACACGCAGTTGCAGCTCCTAAAACGCTTGCTAATTCTTCAATCATACCCCAGTTTTCCGGACCTTTTAATCCGCGACCACCTGAAACAACAATTTCTGCATCGGCAATGGTTACTTTCCCTGTGGTTTTATCCTGACTTTGAATAGCAATGTTGAAATCGGCATCATTTAATGTTACCGCAAAATCTTCGGCTGCTGCAGCTCCTTGTGCTTCAACCAAACCAAATGAGTTTTTAGCTAAAGCAATTACCTTAACATCCGAAGTCAATTCGGTAATGTTGAATCCTTTGTTTGAAAACGCATTACGTTTTACCTGGAAAGGATTTGTAGAAACCGGTAATGCTACTACGTTTGAAGCGTAACCTGCCTCTAATCCAACAGCAACAATGGGTGCCATGTATAAAGAATCGGTTGTAGATGATAAAATAACGACTTTTGCTCCTTCTTTTTGAGCAGCTTGTTTTACCACATCGGCATACGCTTTGGCATTGAATTTATCCAATTTAGCATCGGTAACTTTCAAAACTTTGTCAACACCGTAGGTTCCTAATGCAGAAACATCGCCTGCGTTAACGGTAACCGCAGTTACAGTTGTTCCTAATGATTCTGCTATTTTTTTTGCATAAGAAGCTAATTCTAATGCAACCTTTTTAAATTTTCCTTCTGAAAACTCTGTATATATTAAAACTGACATATTTTCTTGATTTTTAATAAAATGGGAATTAGATTACTTTAGCTTCGTTGTGCAACAAATTGATTAACTCGTCTAAATTATCAGGACTGATTAATTTTACTGCCGATTTCGGAGCTGGTTTTTCAAATTTCACCGCTTTTGTTTTAGCATCTGCAGCAACCGGTTCCATTACGTTTAACGCTTTGGTACGGGCGGTCATGATTCCACGCATATTCGGGATACGTAAATCTTTTTCTTCTACAATTCCTTTTTGTCCGCCAATTACAATTGGCAAATCTGCTGTTAAGGTTTCTTTACCTCCATCGATCTCGCGGATTAATGTAGCTTTTGTACCTTCGATTTCAGCACCTACACAAGAATTTACAAAATTGTATCCTAATAAAGATGCCAACATTCCCGGAACCATTCCTCCGTTGTAATCTAACGATTCTTTTCCACAGATTACCACATCGTAATTACCTGCTTTTACCACTTCTGCCAATTGTTTTGCAACAAAAAATCCATCGGTAGGATTGGCGTTTACGCGGATCGCTTCATCAGCACCAATAGCCAATGCTTTACGGATAGTAGCTTCGGTATCAGCACCGCCAACGTTTACAACAGTTACGTGTGCACCTTGCTTTTCTTTAAACCATATAGCACGTGTTAATCCAAATTCATCGTTTGGATTAATTACAAACTGAACACCGTTTGTATCGAACTCTGTATCTCCATTAGTGAAGTTAATCTTTGCAGTAGTATCAGGCACATGGCTGATGCAAACTAATATTTTCATTTATTTTACGTTTATTAGATTAATTCTTAATTAGGTACGAAGATAAAAAAAATTTCAAAACATTTTACTATGCATGCATAATATTTTACATTTTGTTTTTATATCTGTTTGTAAATAAACGCATTTTAATAAATGTTATCTTAGATATGAAATTATCTGCTTTATCAATCTGTGCCGTTTTTCTTTTTATATATTTGGGAATTATAATCTTTAAATTAAACCAAATGAAAAAAGTGATTTGTATATCTATTCTTACATTCTTTTCCATACTGAATTTATATTCACAGAATTTTAATTTAGATGAATATGAAATTTATATAAACGACACATTAATATCTAAACCAGACTTTATAAAAAACGGACAAAATTTGAGCGAGGAAAAAGCCCAATCACTTCAATTTAAACCTATTTCAAACGGAGATAAAAAAGCTTATTTTCTAAATGGAAAAATATACTCAACAGGAAAAGTTGAGAACCTAAAAGAAAACGGATTTTGGGAATATTTTCATTCAAATGGAAATAAAGCTCGCGAAGGAGAATTTATAGACGGAAAACCAAACGGAACTCACAAATATTGGTACGAAAATGGAAATTTAAGAGCTTTAGTCAATTGGAAAAATGGAGTTTACGAAGGAAAATGGGAAATGTATAGCGAAGACGGAAAAGAAACAATAGTCCAAATGTACAAAAACGGGAAACAAGAAGGAGTAGAATAAAATCTTACTTTTTTATCTCAAATTTAAACACAAACAAATTAATATTTCATATTTTTGTGCACCTATCAATTAGATGTTATGAGAACAATTCAATTTAGAGAGGCCGTTTGTGAAGCAATGAGCGAAGAAATGCGCCGCGATGAAAAAATATATTTAATGGGCGAAGAAGTTGCCGAATACAACGGAGCTTACAAAGCCAGTAAAGGAATGTTAGACGAGTTTGGTCCAAAACGCGTTATTGATACACCAATTGCCGAATTGGGATTTGCCGGTATTGCTGCGGGTTCAGCAATGAATGGTTTAAGACCAATTGTTGAGTTTATGACCTTCAACTTCTCGTTAGTTGGTATTGATCAAATTATAAACAATGCCGCTAAAATGCGTCAAATGAGTGGCGGACAATTTTCTATGCCGATTGTTTTCCGAGGTCCCACAGCGTCTGCCGGACAATTAGGTGCAACGCACTCACAGGCATTTGAAAACTGGTTTGCCAACACTCCTGGATTAAAAGTTGTGGTGCCTTCAAACCCTTATGATGCCAAAGGATTATTAAAATCGGCTATACGTGATAACGATCCGGTAATATTTATGGAATCAGAACAAATGTACGGCGACAAAGGCGAAGTGCCGGAAGGCGAATACACCATTCCATTAGGAGTTGCAGACATTAAACGTGAAGGTACCGATGTAACCATTGTATCTTTCGGAAAAATCATCAAAGAAGCTTACCTTGCAGCCGATGAATTGGCTAAAGAAAACATCTCTTGTGAAATCATCGACTTACGCACTGTTCGCCCAATGGATTATGATGCCATTTTAAAATCTGTACAGAAAACAAACCGTTTGGTTGTGTTAGAAGAAGCGTGGCCATTTGCATCAGTAGCATCTGAAATTACTTATATGGTTCAGGAACGCGCTTTTGATTATTTAGATGCTCCGGTACAGCGAATTACCACAGCCGATACGCCTGCACCTTATTCGCCTGTTCTGTTAAAAGAATGGTTGCCAAATGCACAAGATGTAATAAAAGCAGTAAAAAAAGTATTATACAGAAAATAATTAAAATTTAATTTACATTTGTAACTCCAGCCAAAAGGTTGGAGTTTTTTGTTATGAAAAAATTGTTATTGGTCTTTTTTGTTTTAGCAACCAATCTGCTATTGGCACAAACAAAAGTGGGTGGTATAGTAATTGACACCAGCCAGCAACCTATACCATACGCCAGCGTGTATTTTAAAAACACATCTGAAGGCATTATTACCAACGAAGACGGAAAATTTTATCTGGAATCTGAAAACATGCAAGACACTTTAGTTATTTCTTTTACCGGATACGAAGAAGTGTATTTGCCTTTAACAAAAAAAACATCTCTTGATTTAAAAATCGAGTTGCAAGAAGATACCGTTCTTTCTGAAATTAAAATATATACGGGAAAAACATCTAAAAAAGACAATCCCGCATTAGACATTCTCCGAAAAATATGGGAAAACCGTCGAAAAAATGGTCTGCATAAATTTGATCAATACACCTACCAGAAATACGAAAAGATTGAATTTGATCTCAATTCCATCGACAGTGCTTATATGAAAAGCAGACTGTTTAAAGGTATGGAATTTATTTTTGACAAGGTGGATACTTCAAAGATCACCGGAAAAACCTACCTGCCTATTTTCATCAATGAACAGGCATCAAATGTTTATGGCGATAATACTGCCAATTTAAAAAAAGAAATCCTTTCAGGAAATAAAAATTCCGGTTTTGAAAACAACCAGCACATTATGGCGTTTTTAAAGGATTTATATGTAGAATACGACATTTACGACAATTATTTAAAGCTCTACGACAAAGATTTTGTGTCGCCTTTATCACGCACCGGGATCAATGTTTACAACTATGTTTTAAACGATACCGCTTATATCGATGGTAAATTGTGCTACAACATTGTGTATTATCCACGCAGAAAAGGCGAACTGACATTCAGAGGCGATTTTTGGGTAAACGATGGCACCTGGGCAATTAAAAAAATAAATATGGCTATTAGCCGAGACGCCAACATTAACTGGGTACGCGATATTTATATTGAACAGGAATACGAAGTACTGAACGATTCGGTGTTTCTATTAACAAAAGACCACTTGATGACCGATTTCAGTATCCGTCAAAACGAAAAATCAAAAGGAATGTACGGTAAACGCACCACCTTTTATAAAAATTTCGATTTCAACAAAAAAATGCCGTTGAACTTTTACAAAAGCGAAGTCAACACATATAATGAAGCACTGATGAACCGCCCCGATGAATTTTGGGAAGGTTACCGTTTTGAACCGCTCTCAGAAGAAGAAAAAGGCATTTACACCATGTTAGATCAGTTACAGCAAACCAAACGTTTTCAAACGTATGTGAATCTGGCAACTATTCTGGCAAGTGATTATATTCAGATTGGCAATTTTGATTACGGTCCCATTTTTTCGTCTTTTGGATTTAACGATATCGAAGGATTACGCTTGCGTGTGGGCGGACGTACATATTTTGGTCAGAACGATATGTGGCGTTTAGAAGGCTACACCGCTTACGGATTTAAAGACGACAAGTTTAAGTACGGAATTTCGGGCAGATTTATGTTAGATAAAAATTCGCGCTTTATCTTTTTTGCAGGCAACCGCAGAGATGTGGAACAAATTGCAGCAACCTTATCTCCTATTACAGACGTTTTAGGACGCAGTTTTGCATCGAGTGCCTTGCTGGCAAGCGGCGACAATTCAAAATTATCAAACATCAACCTTTCTTCTGCCGGATTGGAAATTGAGCCTTTAAAAAATTTAAAATTTTCTACCTCATTCAACTATAAAACCTTAAAATCTGCATCACCTACTTTTTCGTTAGCTTATTATGATGAAAACGGAAACATTCAAAACGATTTAAAACAATCAGAAATCAACCTTTCCGTTGATTACACACCCCGCAGAAAAACGGTAGGTCACGGAGTGGATCGAACCGATGTGGATTACAACTACGCCCGGCTGTTCTTTAATTATTCATTGGGAATAAAAGGAATGTTGGGCAGTGATTTTGACTATAAAAAAATTCAGTTGCTGTACCGCCACCCTATTTTGGTTGGAGGCTTTGGCCGCTTCACTCCCACTTTAGAAGTCGGTAAAACCTACGGTACCGTTCCTTTAGGGTTAATGAGCGTTATTCCTGGAAACCAATCGTACTTTATCATTGACAACGCCTTTAGTCAAATGAATTATTACGAATTTATTACCGATGAATACATTGCATTGCATTTAGAACACAATTTTAACGGACGGATTTTTTCGCGTATTCCGGGCATCAGAAAATTGGGAATTCGTGAATTTGTAGGGATCCGTGGTGTTTGGGGAGATGTCTCAAAAGAAAACATCGCCTTAAACGCTTCAAATATTCTCTACACCGCTCCAAAAGATAAAATCTATTATGAATACTTTGTCGGCGTAGGCAATATCTTTAAATGTCTGCGGATTGATGTAAACTGGCGTGGAAATTATTTAGAAAATCCCAATGTGCGTAAAGTGGGTGTAAAAGTAGTTTTTGGATTCTATTTTTAATTTGTAAAGAATTGAATTTTAACGTACTTTTGCAACCAATTTTGAAATAAAAGAAAATTATATACATATGACGAATGTTGAACAATTCGATGTATTCATCGAAATTCCTGCAGGAAGCAGAAATAAATACGAGTTCGATTTTGATTTAAAAATGATGCGTTTTGACCGTTTGTTATTCTCATCAATGAAATATCCTACAGATTACGGTTTCATTCCAGAAACCTTAGCGTTAGACAACGACCCGTTAGACGTTTTGGTTTTAACAACCGAACCTACAATTCCTGGTTTATTAATGGAAGTAAAACCAATTGGTGTGTTTTATATGGCAGATGATAAAGGAAACGATGAAAAAATTATTTGTGTTCCTACAGGCGATCCTTTAATGCGTGAATTAAACGATTTGGGTGACATCAACAAACATTTAATTAAAGAAATAGAGCACTTTTTCCAGGTGTATAAAGATTTGGAAAACAAAAAAGTAGAGACCAACGGTTTTGGCGATAAAGCAGCTGCTATTGCAATGATTAAAGAATGTCAGGAACGTTTTGCTCAACTATCTGAAGAAAAACAAAAGTCTTATAGTATCAGATAACAAAAAAACCGCCAATTGGCGGTTTTTTTATACAAATTCTAAAACTGTTGATGTAATAAAATCAATTTGTTCTTTATCTAGTTCGGTGTGCATTGGCAAAGCAATTACTTCTTCTGCAAACTTATTGGTTACTGTAAAATCGGCATCGTTATAACGCTCGTCCGCATAGGCTTTTTGTTTGTGTAACGGAATGGGATAGTAAATTGCACAAGGAATTCCTTTTTCTTGCAAATGTGTTAATAAAGCATCGCGTTTTCCGTTGGTTATACGAATTACATATTGATGAAACACGTGATCGCTTCCTTCAAAATCAAAATTTGGGGTAATGATGTGTTCATTTGTTTTAAAAGCATCGTTATAAGCTTTAGCTGCATTTTTTCGTGCTTGATTATAGGTATCTAACTGAGGTAACTTTGCATTTAAAACTACTGCCTGTATACTGTCTAAACGAGAATTCACCCCTACTACATCGTGGTGGTAGCGTTCGTACATTCCGTGATTAACAATTCCGCGAATGGTATGTGCCAGTGCATCATCATTTGTAAAAATGGCACCGCCATCACCATAACAACCTAAATTTTTTGAAGGAAAAAATGATGTTGCTCCCACATGTCCAATAGTTCCTACTTTTTTCTTTGTTCCATCGGCAAAAGTATAATTAGCCCCGATTGCCTGAGCGTTGTCTTCAATTACAAACAAATTGTGTTCGTTTGCTAAATCCATAATCGCGGCCATATTCGCAGCACGACCAAACAAATGAACCGGTACAATGGCTTTTGTTTGTGGAGTAATGGCTTTTTTTATGGCTTCAACAGAAATGTTCATTGTATCTTCTTCCACATCAACCAAAACCGGTGTTAATCCTAACAAGCCAACAACCTCAACCGTAGCGGCAAATGTAAAATCGGCAGTAATTACCTCATCGCCAGATTTTAACCCCAAGCCCATCATTGCAATTTGTAAGGCATCGGTTCCATTAGCACAAGGAATAACGTGTTTTACGTCTAAATAACTTTCTAAATTCTTTTGAAATTCGTGAACTTTTGGTCCGTTGATATAAGTTGTGGTATCTAAAACCTCCTGAATACCGGCATTAATTTCTTCTTTAATATGTTCGTATTGACTCTTTAAGTCAACCATTTGTAGTTTTTTCATTATTGAAAATTTAATATACAAAAGTACTATTTTTTCTTATTCAAAAAGAAAACCGCACTAATTCCTACAAATATTTTATGGTTGATTTTTATCACAAACGATAATTAAAATGCTTGTCAGTTAAAATTTGTATTTTTGTATTAATTAAATCACAGCATGCGTTTTTTATATCAAACAGTTATCTTTTTAAGTGCACTTTTACTGCCCATTACTCGTTTTTTTAGTAAAAAAATGCGGTTGTTCATAGATGGCAGAAAACAAACTTTTTCTATTTTAAGACAAAAAACAGATCGTTCTCAAAAATACATTTGGTTGCATGTGGCTTCTTTGGGCGAATATGAACAAGGTTTACCTGTAATGGAAGCTTTTAAAAAAAGACACCCCTATTATAAAATTGTATTGACCTTCTTTTCCCCTTCGGGATATGAAATCAGAAAAAACAATAAAATTGCTGATATTACTATTTATCTGCCATTAGATACAAAACCGAACGTTAAACGATTTTTAGATTTGGTTCAGCCTGAAATGGTATTTTTTATCAAATACGAATTTTGGCCAAATTATCTGAATGAATTAAAAAAACGCAATATTCCTACTTATTTGGTTGCGGGAATTTTCAGAAAAGAGCAATTATTTTTTAAGGGATACGGCGGTTTTTACAGAAAAGCTTTGACTGCCTTTCATCATTTTTTTGTTCAGAATGAAGCGTCAAACATACTTTTAAAATCAATTGGTTTTGAAAATGTTACCGTTCATGGCGATACTCGTTTTGACCGGGTGGCTGAAATTGTGGAACGTGTTCAACCTTTAGATTTTATAGAAAAATTCAAAAACCATACAACTACTATTGTAATCGGGAGTTCGTGGATAGATGATGAAAACATTTATCTGCCTTATCTTAACAACAGCAAAAATATCAAGTTTATCATTGCTCCACACAACATCAAAGAAGAAGATTTAAACAGGTTAGAGCAGAAAATCAACAAAAAAGTTGTCCGATATTCTAATTATAATCCGGATGATTTATCCACCGCCGATGTTTTCATCATTGACACGATCGGTATTCTGACACAAGTTTATGCGTATGCAGATATTGCTTATGTGGGTGGTGCTTTTAGAACCGGATTGCACAATATTTTAGAACCGGCAACTTACGGAGTCCCGGTTGTAATTGGTCCGAAATACGAAAAATTTCAGGAAGCAAACGATTTGGTATCGTTAGGAAGTTGTTTGGTTGTGAATAACATAGAAGAATTATCAAACACGTTTAATGAATTAATTAAAAACACTTCTTTGCGAAAAAATTTAGGTTCTAAAAACAAAGATTTTGTTCTAAAAAACAAAAATGCCACAAAAATTGTAATGGATTTTATAGAAAAAAATACCCAAGCCTGTAAATTATAAAAGACAATAATAACAAAAGAATTGACACCGTGTATTGTTCTTTCTTAAATAATTTAAGTTGAAACAAAAAGATGCAAAGCAGAGCAATAACTTTTACTATATCCTGAAATAGTATATTATACATTAAATCTTGAGGAATAATCGGATTTTTTAAATCCATTTGAGTATTAATTGCTTTGAGTATTAATTTTACAACAAGAAAAGCTGTTATTCCAAAAGTTACAACACTTAAAGTGTTTTTAATTTCTTTTCTCATACAAACGCTAAAAAAACTGATAACTTATTTTTCAAATATATGATAAATCTTGAGCTATTAAAAACAGAAACTATTCCTGAAATTGTAAACCTAATGATAGATTTTTACGCAATTGACGGTTATCCTATCGATAAAGAAACCACTACAAATTTGTTTTTTGAATTTGTAAATAAATCCGAAGCCGGTAAATGTTTTGCAATTAAATATAACAACGAAATTTGTGGTTATACTATTTTGGTTCAATTCTTTAGTTTTGAAATGGGCGGTTATATTTTATTGTTAGACGAATTGTATATCAGTAACAGTTTTCAAGGAAAAGGAATTGGTAAAAAAGCTGTGGAGTTTATCAAACAATTTGCACAAGAAAACAACTACAAAAAAATTGTTTTAGAAGTTGAACCACACAATAAACATGCGATTCATTTATATGAAAAAGAAAATTTCAGAAAGCACCACCGCGATTTAATGATTTTTCCTTAACTTTTTAGCTATTATAAAAATGCCTATTTATAAGTTATTTTTTAATTAATCGTTTAATTTTCTTAAATGAAATTACCTTTTTTCCAAAACCACATCAATGGGTTTATTCATTCGGCGACCAAACTGCATAGCTTGCTGTCGTTCTTCTGAATCGCACAAAATATACATATTGTAAGGTGCCAGTTGCATGGTAAACGTTTTAAAATGTCCACCGTTTTCTTCGCCATCTGTGTCCTCAATTTTCAGGTAGTATGCTTCCGCGTTAAATGTGTTAGTAACAGTAACCAGATAATGGTCATCAGCAAAGTAATAAAACCATTTACCTTCATCAAAACCTTCTAAACGGTTGTTGTTCACATCAATTTTATAATTTCGGACAAAATGCAACGGTTGGTTATTATTTTTCCAGCTCAACTTAAAATTTTTGTTGATGACTTCGTTTCCATTCTCATTACAAATACTCATTTTTAAACCGTTGATGGTCTTATCCTTACCGTCTTCGTGCGGTTTTACCACAATATAACTCGTAAAATCGTATCCACAATGAATGGCGTCGCCAATTTGTGCATGGCTTGCCGTTGCGGTGACCAATAAAAATAAAGAGTAGATTTTTTTCATACAAAACAATTAAAATGAAAAGCTGCCTGAAATATTTTTCAAACAGCTTTATTTTTTATTTATTTTACATCGACCAATTCCACATCGAAAATCAATGTTGCGTTTGGTGGAATCACACCGCCTGCACCACGCGAACCGTAACCTAAATGTGAAGGAATCACGAAACGAGCTTTATCGCCAACGTTTAACAATAAGATACCTTCGTCCCAACCTTCGATCACCTGACCTACGCCTACGTTGAATTCAATAGGTTGCTTGCGTTTGTACGAATCATCAAAAACCTGCCCGTTCGTCAATTGACCTTTATAATGAACAGCTACTTTACTACCTTTGGCAGCTTGTTTACCCGACCCTTTTTGAATGTATTGGTAGCGCAAGCCGCTATCGGTTTTCTGAAAACCTGCTGCAATTTTATCTAATTCGGCATCAATTTTAGCTTTTTCTTCTGCAATACGTTTTTCACGAGCACCTTCAAAAGTTCTGAACGCTTCAACCGCATTCCATTTCTGAGCTTCATCACCCACGCGAATGATTTCAACTTTATCCATTGCATCGCCCGGTTCAACTGCATCTACCACATCTTGCCCTTCAACTACTTTTCCAAAAACGGTGTGGTTATTGTCTAACCAAGGTGTAGCGATATGTGTGATAAAAAACTGCGAGCCATTTGTTCCCGGACCTGCATTTGCCATTGACAATACACCCGGCGTATCGTGTTTTAATTCGGGATGAAACTCGTCATCAAATTTGTATCCCGGACCACCAGAACCCGTACCTGTGGGATCACCACCCTGAATCATAAAATCGTTGATCACTCTGTGGAATTTCAATCCGTCGTAATAAGGTTTTCCCTGTGGACGAGCAGTGTTTTCAAGAGCTCCTTCTGCCAAGGCAACAAAGTTACCCACTGTTCCCGGAGTTTTATCGTAAGTAAGTTTTACTAATATTTCGCCTTTTGGCGTTGTAAATTTTGCGTAAATACCGTTTTCCATAATAAAAAAATAAGTTACAAAGATATAAAATAAAGCTATTTTATAGGATATAATTGATGTTAAATGCCAAACGGTAGTCAGCTTCTACCCTGCCACCGGTTAAATTTTGATTGATTGGCAACATGACATTTATTCCGGCCGAAAAATTCCTGTATCCGGCTTCAATACCTAATTTACCAAAAAATATATCGCCTTTGGTATAAGGAACATCTTCTTTAAATTCTTGATTTGCCTGATATGTTTCTCCCGCAACACCTATTTGCGGAACTAGTTGTAATTGATCTACCAAAATAGTATAAAACAACGTGCTACCGTAATTAAACTGATTTCCAAATTTATAATTTTTCTGATTTTCAGTTTTAAAAGCATAACTCAATGTGGTATTTAAACCAAAATTATTGGCACGAACGATGTATTCGGTTGCAAGATTATAATCCCAGCTGCCGGTACCTAACTGAAAACTGGGATTGATACTTCCGTTATTTTTATTATTAAAAACCCCGGTAGGTACTTTAATTCCACCGCCAACAAGAATTTTGTGATGAAAAGTTGCCGTATCATTTTGGGTTTGATGCAAATTGTAAAACGTTAGTAAAGTAATATCTCCCAAGCCACTTAAACTTTGAGAGTTGGTCATTTTTTCTCTATTTAAAAAATGATAAGGAGCAAGAACCATTACATCCATTTTTGAACTCACAGGAATTCTACCCCAAAGCTGTACGGTATTGAAATTTTCATCAATCCAAGGCGAGTTATTAAACACCCCATCTCTGCTTTGATATTTTTGGTACATATATCTGACACCTATAAATTTTTCGCTCAACATAGAATTAAACCCCATACTGCCACCACTTGCAGAGCATCCACAAGCATCACAATCATCTAGAAAATAAGCATCGGTTAATGAGCTTTGGTCTGACAATAAATTTTTAAATTGTGCATTTACTGTTTGATTCAACAATAAAAAAAGGATTAGTAATTTTTTCATTTTTAAGTTTTGTAATAAAACAAAGGGTTTTTAATATACTCGTAATCTGTTAACGTCTTTAAAAAAGCAATCAATGCTTCCTTTTCCTCATTGGTTAGTGGAATTCCTGCTTTGGAATGCTGTTGTAACAACGGATCCAAATTTTGTGTGTTTTGAACGCCGTCTGAATAAAAATTCAATACTGATTGTAACGATCCAAAACGCCCATCGTGCATATACGGTGCGGTTAATTCCACATTTCGCAAACTGGGAACTTTGAACTTATAACGATCCTCAATAAAACCGGTAACGGTTTCTCTTCCTAAGTCATTTAAATTAAGATTAGGTGGTAAACCATTGTTGCGAAAGCTGTTGTCGGTAAAAATATCAGTTGCATGGCATGAAGCACAATTCATCTTAAACAGTTCTAACCCTTTCAATTCCTGTGACGAAAAATTTCCTCCGGATTCGTTCCGAACATATTTATCGTATTTAGAATCGGCAGAAATCATAATCGTCATAAACTGTGCTAAAGCATTTAACAGATTTGACGAGCTTACTTCACCGTTCTCAAAAGCTGCCCTGAACATTTTTACATACTCCGGATCTTGTTTTAATTTAGCAACGATAGCTGGTAACGTTTCGTCCATTTCTACCGGATTGTGAATGGGCACTACCGAAAGCATCTGCATGCTGTTTGATGCACCGTCATAAAAATAGTCTGTTTGAAAAATTAAATTTTGAACAGAAGGTGCATTTCTGATACCTTCCAAATTATTGATTCCGTGGCTTAAATCATGTCCGTGATGTGTGAATGCGTGTTGTTGTTCGTGACAAAACGAACACGAAATAGTATTATCTTTTGACAATCTACCATCATAAAACAATTTTCTTCCCAAAGCTACACCCCATTTTGTAGGATAATTACTATTGATATCTTGTTTGATTTCAGGAAAATGATCGGGAATTTTAAAATCGAACTTTTCATTCGCAGGAATATCTTCATAGCTATCGTCGTCCTGGCAAGCACAAAGCAATATCAGGACTGATGAAAAAGCCATCAACCTAAATAGAATGTTTTTCATAACATTTAACTGTTAATGCTCAGTACCTGAACCATTATGAACGTGATCTACTTTAAACATTGCCTGTGTATTTGCGGCTATTTTCACAAGATTTTCTCCACCCATTATTGCAGCACTTGTACCTGCTTGATTTATGTTATCGCTTAATTTTATTTTATTGATTCCGTCTAAAATCACATTGGCATCGGCAATAATATGGATGCTTGGTTTATCGCCCATACGCACCCGTGCAGTTGTTGGCAGATTTAACATTATTTCACGGTAATTATCGGTAGCCGAATTACTTCCTTGATGTACTTGAAAATTGATCGACTCTGGATTGCTGTCAGACGTAAATGTTCCTTCAAAATTAATAAAGCGGTAACCTGTACTCCACGTCCACACCATATCAAGGCTGGTGGCATAATCCCAAAATTCCTGCTGAGCCGTTTCGCCTTCCAGATATCTTTGATTATCCACCCCAAGTCCAAATTTTATCTGTTTGTAATCACCTGCAGGAATATCGGTTAAATTAATCATGTTAATACCCGATTCTTCGCTTACAATAAAATAGCTTTTATTTTTGGGATACACATATTCTGTTCCATCACTCTTAATAAAAATAATGTTGCTAATAATGTAATTTAAACGGTTTATAGTCAGTCTTTCGTTGTTTGAATTGGTGTACGATGCACCTAAGATTAACTTATCACCGTTTACACCATTATCAAAATACAATTGTGCTTCGCCAAAAGTATTTTCGTCAATAGCTGCGGTATCATCGCTGCTACAAGAAATCAAAAAAGAGGTAGTAAATAAAAATAATGCAATTGCTTTTATATTTTGTTTCATTTTAATTAAATTTTTAGATAGAATAAATCACTTTTTTGACTGATCATCAAAAAAGTAGCTATAAGGTTTTGTAACTGAAATCGTAGATTTAGTTAGTTTCTTTTAAATCGTAAAAAAAATTAAAATGAGGGTGGATGAAAAATAAAGCTCGAAAAGTTAAAACGATACGTTACGTGGTACAAAAACAATTTTTTAGCAACATATTCTTTAGCTGAGAATAAAGAAAAATCAGTACAAATGTCCTGATAGAAAACAACGGTACTTTCTACTGAAAAATGCTTTTTATCGCTATTTTCGTTTTTAGAAGCATTTGCCATTTCTTTCATTAAATGACATTTACCGTTACATTTTAATTCTGGTTTATCTTTGTTTACACAAAGTTCGTTCTTAATATAGTCATAAAACACCACATACTCCACAATTGGAAGTATTGGTTTAAACAGCATAAACAATGCTAATATGACTATAAACTTTTTCACGGTACAAAGTTGATAAGGTTTCGTTTTAAAAAGAAATTATGTAACGATTATATAAACAATTGGATTGATTATCATAATAATTCTTTTTTCCGGAATTGTTCGGGGGTTTCACCCGTATGCTTTTTAAAGAACGATACAAAATACGAAATATGATCAAAACCTAATTCAAAAGCAATTTCACTAACAGAAAGATTGGTGTAATGTAAAATACGCTTAGATTCCAAAATCAGATGGTTACGTATCAACTCTCCAGATGACACACCAAAATACTGCTTACTGATTTTATTAAGATAATTGGTACTTATATTTAATTGCCTTGCATAATACGAAGGAAACTTAAATAATTTATAATTACTATTGACAAGATTTTGAAACTTATAAGCTTTTTCTTTAGCAAATCCGGGATAAATAGATCTTTTTAATGGTTTGTAAGAACGTTCTATTTCAATCAAAAAGATATTAAGGTATGAACGTAAAGCTTTGTACATATCTTTTTTGCAAGACAAAAATTCGTTTTCTGCAAACGATAAGATACTGTAAAGCAAATTAAAATTTTCTTCAGAGAACGAAAAGGCCAACTGTGCATCTTTTGCTAAAAAAGCAAATTGATTCAGCATATTGTCATTGTATCTTAATGAAAAAAAATCTTCGGTAAAGCAGATCACTTTGCCTTTGCAATCTGTATTAAAATGTAGTTTGTTTATACTTTTAGGTTTAATAACAACAAGCTGCAAATCATTTAACAATGATTCACAATCATCCGCAACAATTTCTCCAACGGCTTTTTCGATCATTAAAATCATAAAAAAACTGTTTAGATGAAACTGTTGAAAAAGAGAATTTAAGACAACTTTTTCTAAAGAGCCTACATAAAAATTTTCTATATTATTACCAAACACATTAATAGTACAAACAGGTAAACTTCCTATCTGCATATATGATGTAAATTAAAATTAATACTGTTCAAATATTAACTTAAATAAACAGGAGGCTTAATCAGCACTTTATAATAAGAATGGTTATACAAATTATTGTAGTGAAAATTATAAATTCGCTTATTAATATTAGAGAAAAAGGTAAAATTAAAACATTGAAAATCTTGATAAAAAACAATATTACTTTCTACCGAGAAGTTATGCGATATACTTTTATCTTGCGTTGCCGATGCTTCTGCAAGTTCTTTCATTAAATGACATTTTCCGTTACATTTTAACTCTGGTCTATCCTTGTTTATGCAAAGTTCATTCTTTATATAATCGTAAAAAACCACATATTCCAAAACGGGAATAATAGGTTTTATCAACATAAACAAAGCTAATATAACAATGAGTTTTTTCACAAAGCAAAGATACTTGTTTTAAAAAACAAAACATATTAATAATGTTATGTAATTTTGCAGCAAATATTTTTTTATGCGTATTGATATTATAACTGTTTTACCCGAGTTGATTAAAAGTCCGTTTGAAGCATCAATTTTAAAAAGAGCCATTGCCAAAGGTTTGGTGGAAGTTCATTTTCATAATTTAAGAGATTATAGTACCAATAAACATAAAAATGTTGACGATTACCAGTTTGGTGGCGGTGCAGGAATGGTTTTAAGTATTGAACCAATTGACAAATGTATTACCAAACTGAAAGCCGAACGTGCGTACGACGAAATCATTTACATGACACCAGATGGTGAAACACTGAACCAGCAAATTGCCAACAGCATGTCTATGGCTGAAAATATTATCATTCTTTGTGGGCATTATAAAGGGGTTGACCAACGAGTACGTGATCAATTTATTACCAGAGAGATTTCTATTGGCGATTATGTACTTTCGGGCGGTGAATTAGGTGCTGCTGTTTTGTGTGATGCTATTATTAGATTGATTCCCGGAGTACTTTCTAACGAAACATCTGCCCTAACCGACAGTTTTCAGGATAATTTATTAGCTCCGCCAATTTACACACGTCCGGCTGAATACAACGGTTGGAAAGTGCCTGATATTTTATTGAGTGGAAATTTTCCAGAAATTGAAAAATGGCGCGAAGAAAAAGCATACGAACACACTAAAAATCGTAGACCTGATTTATTAGAAAACGAGTAACTTACTGCTAGATACTATTTTAGAAAGATCGTAATAAATTAAAATTTAATTCATAAATTTGAATTTAACTAACAAATTGTATGAATACACAAACTTTAAATAAAAAAATTGAATTAATCCAATGGCTATCTACATTGGAAGATAATTCTATTATAGAAAAACTACTGAAATTCAAAAAAGAAGAAACTAAAGACTGGTGGGATTCTATTTCTGAAGTAGAGAAAGAATCAATCGAAAAGGGAATTTCTGATGCCGATAATAACAAATTAGAACCGCACTCAAACGTGAGAAAAATCTATGAAAAGTGGCTTTAATATTGAATGGACACAAAATGCGAAAAAGGAATTAGGAAAAACGATAGAATATCTTGAGGAAAATTTTTCAGAAAAAGAAATTAAAAAATTGGTTCAGAAAATTGAAAGCATCACTGAATTAATATCCCGAAACCCAGATTTATTTCCAAAATCAGAAAACAATAAAATCTACAAAGTTGTTATTTTGAAATTCAACACTTTGTATTATCGTACTAAAAATAATAGTGTTGAAATTTTATCATTCTTCTCAAACAGACAAAGCCCTATAAAAAGGAAAATATAGAAACATCACATTGGCAAAATAGCGGATTTAATGCTAAATTGGAAGTTTATATTTTATCCCATGTCAGCTTTTATATTTCTTTTTTTGATAATTTAGCAAACGATTCAACCGTCAAAACTAAATTATGTAGCGTATTAAAAAACAACCATTTACACACATTTTTCTTTGATCATTCGCTGCAAAAGATAAAAATGCACATAGTATTCTGTAACATTTTCAATAAGCCGCGACTTATCTTACAAAGAAATTCAATTATGAGAAAATTAGTAAAAAGCATCGCGCTATCTGTATTAACATTAAGTTCCTTCATCACAACGGCTCAAACAGATAAAAGTTTGTTGTGGGAGATTTCGGGTAAAGGTTTAGAAAAACCATCGTACGTTTTTGGAACCATCCACATGATTTGTCAGGATGACTATCTAATGACCAAAACCATTCAAAACACACTAAAAAATGTAGATTCATATTATGCGGAAATTAATTTTGGCGATCAGCAAAATATAGCCATAATGCAAAAATCGATGATGAGTGAAATCCCCCTTTCAGAACGATTAGAACCTGCTAAATATAACGAATTAAAATCTCTTTTAAAAGAAGTAGTTGATTTGGATATTACTCAATTTGAATATTTTACCGATACAGCCATTGTAAGTATGATTACCTTTAAATCGTTCCCTTGCACCGACTTTAAAATGTACGAAATGGAATTGCTTCAGGCAGCAATACTTCAGCAGAAAAAATTAGGCGGATTGGAAACCGTTGAACAGCAAATGGAAATATTATCAAAATCTTTGGGTCAGGACGCCATTATTGAAATGCTTCACGATTTGAAAAAAGAGGGTTTTGAGAATACAAAAAAAATGGTTGAGCTTTACAAATCTGAAAATGTACAGGGCTTGTATGATTATATGAAAACAAGCAGTTACATGACAGATGAAGTGTATAACGAAATGCTTACCAAACGCAACCACAACTGGGTGAACGAGATGCCTGAAATTATGCAAAATCAATCGGTCTTTTTTGCAGTGGGTGCGGCACATTTAGGCGGAAACAACGGCATATTGAAGCTTTTAAAAGACAACGGTTATACAGTTAAACCTGTCAAGATTCAATAAACAACTTATTTACAACAACATAGAACAACAATGCCTTTCATATTTTTAAAGGAATTGTTTGTTTTATTTACAAATTATTGCTTATATTTGCCCCACTTTTGGATCAACCTCTGGCGAGAACCGTGCACGTTGGTTTGAATTAACTTAAAAAATTTACAAAATGTCTTTAGATTTAGTAAAATTCGTACAAGACGAATTCGTTACAAAAAAAGATTTCCCGGAATTTAACGCCGGTGATACCATTACTGTTTACTACGAAATTAAAGAGGGTGACAAAACAAGAACCCAGTTCTTTAAAGGGGTAGTTATTCAAAGAAGAGGTTCTGGTGCTACTGAAACTTTTACAATCCGTAAAATGTCTGGTAACGTTGGTGTAGAGCGTATCTTCCCAGTGAACATGCCGGCTTTACAAAAAGTTGAATTGAACCAAAGAGGTAAAGTTCGTAGAGCTCGTATTTTCTACTTCAGAGAACTTACTGGTAAAAAAGCTAAAATTAAAGAATTACGCAGAAAGTAATCTTTTAATTAAGATCATAAAAAACACCAATCGTTTGATTGGTGTTTTTTGTTTTTAGATTAATTTTGATGTTATTTATTAATTATGTTCAGACACAAAGGAAAAGGTAGAACCTATTCTCACAATCTTAAATTAGCATCTATTTTATCATTTGTTGCAGGAACTGTAAACATTACGGGGGTTTTAGCATTAGGTACCTTAACCACTAATGTTACAGGGCATTTTGCTTTTTTTTCAGAAGAATTGTTCTTTAAAAATATAGAAATGGCTTTTGTTTCATTGGTTTATATACTTTTTTTTCTTACAGGTGCTTTTGTTTCGGGACTATTAATAGAACTTGTTTCAAAATCAAAATATTATTTAGCTTATATTCTTCCTATCTCAATAGAAATTATAGTCTTAACTGCCTGCTCATTTTTATATTTATTGTTTCCTAATAGCATTTTTAATTATTCCATCCTACTTTCATGTTTGTTATTATTTTCAATGGGCATACAAAATGCTTTAGTGACAAGAATTTCAAATTCAGTAGTCCGAACAACACATCTAACAGGTCTTTTTACAGACCTGGGGATAGAACTTTCTCAAATTATTACAAAAAAAGTAATTACAGAAAAGAACAAAATAAAAAGAGATATACAATTAAAACTTATTATTATCTTTTGTTTCTTTTGTGGCGGAATAATAGGTGGTTTTCTATACACTCGTTTTAAATTAGCTACTTTATTATTTCCTACTATTTTATTATTGTTTGCTCTCTGGTATGACCGATTGTTATTCCGTTTTTACTACTTTAAAAGAAAACACAGACATTAAATTTTAAACTTAACTCTTACAAAAACTAATTTATTACATAATATAAGCAACTTTTTTATTGCTTCTTAACCAATTCTAAATATTCTTTTAGAATTTTGCCGTATTTGCTTTGAGCCACTTCAGATGAGAAATTTCCGTAAATGGTATCCAGATATTTTTCGTTTACCGGAACAATATCGGTTAAAGTAATATAAGGTGCTACTTCGTTTTTATTATTTTTCAGCACAAAATTAACTGCGTTTAAATAATTCATTCTAATGGAACGGTTTAATACATTTTCTAAACTGTCGGCTTTTGCCAACTGATCGTTTTTTTGAGCCAGAATAATGTCCTTAATCAAATCGGTTTGTTTATGTGTGTAAACTGTTTTTGTTTTTAGATATTTTGAATACAACTCTTGATTTTTTGAACCTGTAACTGTTGCTCCGCCAGAAAAATTATCCAATGAGCTGTTAATAGTCAACTGTCCCGGTTCGGCAAAAAACAAAATAAAATTATCTAATGATTGCGATGTTCCTCTGTTCAATCCCAAAAACAGCACTTCAGGTTCTTTTAAATCAAAACCGGTTTCAAACGTCGATTTTCCTTTTAAAACAATACTGTCTAAGGTAACCAAAGTACTGTCTTTTAATTGTTGAATGTACAGCGTACCCTGTTTCAGTCCTTGAATTTCGCCAGTAATCCGGGTGTTTCCCGTTGTTTTTTTATCGTTACAAGCCCATACAGTTGCAGCGCAAGCAATTACTAATAAAAGTTTTTTCATATTTTATTTAAATAAATCCATTCCCGGAATATTTGGCATACCGTCTTTTGCAGCGGCAGCCAGTTCGGCTTCGTTAATTGCTCCGGCTTTTTCCAAAGCTTTGTTCAAGGTTAAAATCAAATAATCTTCTAATTGTTCTTTGTCGCTTAACAATTCGTCATTCAGTTCTAAACTTCTAATTTGTCTGTTGGCAGTAACGGTAACTTTCAGTAAACCATCGGCAGTTTGTTCATCAATTAACACGGTGTTTAAGCGTTGTTTTGTTTCTTCAACTTTCTTCTGGGCTTCCTGTAATTTCCCCATCATACCCATTAAATCTCCAAACATATTTTTCAATTTTTATATTTAATACAAAAGTATTAATTTCAACCAAAATCACTAATTATTAATTATGAAACACTCAAATACTTTTATGCTTGCTTTTTGTAGTATTTTTGCATCTTGTTCAACAACAAATACTAAAATGAATAACACAATAAAAGAGCCGGTTGCTAAAATTAGTGCCACAAATCTGGAAAAGCACGGCGACATACGTACCGATAATTATTACTGGTTAAATCAACGTGAAAACCCCGAAGTAATTGCGTATTTAGAAGAAGAAAACAATTATTATAATACGTTAACGGCACATACCAAAGATTTTCAGCAAGATTTGTTTGAAGAAATGAAGAGCCGTATTAAGGAAGACGATTCTTCGGTTCCGTATTTTTATAACGGATATTGGTATTTAACCCGATTTGAAAAAGGCAAAGATTACCCCATTTACACCCGAAAAAAAGAAACGTTGGATGCCGAAGAAGAAATTTTATTCGATTGTAACGAAATGGCAAAAGGACATGCTTATTTTAAATTAGGCGGGTTAAATATCAGCGATGATAATAAATTTGCAGCTTTTGGGGTGGATACCGTTTCGCGCCGTGAATATACTATTCAAATTAAAAATCTGGAAACAGGCGAAATTCTTCCTGAAAAAATCGAAAAAACTACCGGAAGCAGCACTTGGGCAGCCGATAACAAATCGCTGTTCTATTCTCGTAAAGACGAACAAACCCTGCGTGCCGACCGTATATTTAAGCATCTTTTAGGGAACGCCGTAACAACAGACGAGCTGATTTTCAATGAAAAAGACGAAACTTTTAACACCTATATCTATCGTTCAAAATCTAAAAAATACCTGATTATTGGTTCAGAAAGTACCTTGACTTCTGAATATCAGATTTTAGAAGCGTCAAATCCCGAGGGGAAATTCCGCGTATTTCAAAAACGTACCCGTGGATTAGAATATTCTGTTTCGCATTACAACGATCATTTTTACATTGTGACCAATAAAGACAAGGCAACCAATTTTAAACTGATGATTACGTCCGAAACGGCTACTACTAAAGAAAACTGGAAAGATCTAATTCCGCATCGTGAAGATGTCTTGTTAGAAGGGATTGATATTTTTAAGGATTATCTGGTGGTTTCAGAACGTTTTAACGGGTTGTCTCAAATCAAAATTCAGCCTTGGGACAATCCAGAACAGTCTTATTATTTACCTTTTAACAGTGAAACTTTTACCGCATATACCACGACTAACGTAGATTTTGACACCGAAATTCTTCGATATGGATACCAGTCAATGGCAACGCCTTCATCGGTGATCGATTTTAACATGCGTACCAAAGAAAAAACGGTTAAAAAAGAACAGGAAGTTTTAGGAGGAAAATTCAACAAAGAAAATTATACCGAGGAACGTGTATGGGCAACGGCTGCCGATGGAACTAAAATTCCGATTTCGTTGGTTTATAAAAAAGGAATGAAAAAAGACGGAACAAATCCGTTACTGCAATATGCTTACGGTTCGTACGGTTCAACCATGGAACCTTATTTTTCTACCGTTCGTTTAAGTTTGTTAGACCGTGGTTTTGTGTACGCTATTGCTCATATTCGCGGCGGCGAAGATTTAGGTCGTGAATGGTACGAAAATGGAAAACTGCTTAAAAAGAAAAACACATTTACCGATTTTATCGATTGTTCTAAATTTTTAATTGACCAGAAATACACCTCGCCAAAACATTTGTATGCCGAAGGCGGATCTGCAGGCGGTTTGTTAATGGGTGTGGTTTTAAACGATGCACCCGAACTGTATAACGGCGTTATTGCACAGGTTCCGTTTGTTGATGTGGTTACTACTATGTTAGACGATTCTATTCCGTTAACTACAGGCGAGTACGACGAATGGGGAAATCCGAACGAAAAAGAATATTACGATTACATGAAATCTTATTCGCCTTACGATAACGTAAAAGCGCAAGATTATCCAAACCTATATATTTCAACAGGATTCCACGACTCACAAGTACAATATTGGGAACCTGCAAAATGGATTGCCAAACTGCGTGCCTTGCGAACCAATAAAAAGTCATTATTTCTGGATACCAATATGGATGCCGGTCATGGTGGTGCCTCAGGTCGATTTGAAGCCTTAAAAGAAGTAGCTAAAGAATATGCGTTCCTTTTTGATTTAGAAGGAATTAAGAAGTAATCTTTTTTCAATTTACAAACACCCCTGCCAGAGTTAGAACTCTGGCAGGGGTGTTTATTACTACAAGTTGTAAAATTAATATTCTTCAATCAATAAAGAAGGCGAAAGATTTAATTTTACAGTCAAATTACGAATCATTTTAACGGTAAGTTTTCTTTTTCTGTTCAATATTTCAGATACTTTGCTTTTTCCGCCTATAGCATCTATCAAATCCGTTTGTTTTAACTGCATTTCTTCCATTCTTATTTTGATAGCTTCAATTGGGTCAGGAGCTGTTATCGGATAGTTTTTCTTTTCGTATTCATCTATCAATATAGCAAGAATATCAGCTTCGTCGCTTTCGGGCGTGCCGACTTTTGCATCAAAAAGAACTTCTAATCTTGACAATGCTTCTATATAATCTGCATCTGTTTTTATAGGTTTTATGTTCATAGTTTATATCTTTTAAATGGCATTCGCATCAATTTTATCGTATTCTGTATGTGTTCCAATAAAACGAATGAAAACCCATTGTTTTTCAAAATTAAATTTCGCTACCAATCTGTAACTATTGCCTTTAATGTTAAATACAATTCGGTTACTTTTAAGAATACTTGCACTCACATAGGTTTGCTTTACTTCGTTTGGATTGTTCCAGATAGAATTTTTCACCGTATCATACCACGTCTTCAAATATTGTTCTGAGTCCGAATGCTTTTCCCAAAACTGACGTAGTGTACTTTTCGCAAAAATTCTTTCCATTGGTCTGATATATATTTTACAAATATACAAAAAGTTCCCAAATATAGAACTTTTAGGTTTTATTTTTTTGATAGAAATGCTTATGAAATATAACAAAATGCTCGAAACTGAAATAGAACGTTTAAAAGCACTGGTTGGCGAAAAATAGTTTGAAATCAACAGAATTTCTGCAAATTATACGCTCCAAGAAACTTACATTTTTTAGCTTTTTGTGTATCGCTAAAAAAATAGTACTTTTGCACCGCAGAAGAAACAGATTGTACTGTTTTAAATTTTAAACTATGAAAGAAGAAATAGAGGCTCACGAATCTATTTTAGAATTGGTTGGCAACACGCCTTTGGTACGGTTAAATAAAATAACAAACGGGTTTCCGGGGGCTTATTACGCAAAATTAGAAGCGTTTAATCCCGGACATTCGGCTAAAGACAGAATTGCATTACATATCATCAACAAAGCTGAAGAACAAGGCGTTTTAAAACCGGGAAGCATTATTGTTGAAACAACTTCTGGAAATACCGGATTTAGCTTAGCAATGATTGCAATGGTAAAAGGATACCAATGTATTTTGGCTGTTTCTGACAAATCTTCACACGATAAAATTGATATGTTGCGTGCAATGGGTGCAAAAGTTTATTTATGTCCGGCTAAAGTTGAACCAGAAGATCCCCGTTCTTATTACAGTGTGGCAAAACGTATACACGAAGAAACTCCGGGCTCTGTTTACATCAATCAATATTTTAACGAATTAAATACCGAAGCACATTACCTAACAACCGGTCCGGAAATCTGGAAACAAACGAAAGGACAAATCACGCATTTAATTGCTTGTTCAGGTACCGGCGGAACCATTTCAGGTACGGCAAAATATCTGAAAGAACAAAATCCTAATGTAAAGGTAATTGGAGTGGACGCTTACGGTTCCATTATCAAAAAATACCATGAAACGGGCAAAGTGGATATGAACGAAGCGTATTCGTACCGAATTGAAGGTATGGGTAAAAACTTGATTCCCGCAGCTACTAAGTTTGAATTTATTGATCGCTTTATAAAAGTTTCTGACGAAGACGCTGCCTTTACCGCCCGTGATTTAGCGCATACCGAAGGATTGTTTATGGGATATACATCAGGAGCGGCTATTCAGGCAGTAAAACAATTGGCAACAGAAAATGAATTTACAGCCGATAGCAAAGTGGTAATTATTCTACCCGATCACGGTTCGCGATATATGACCAAAATTTACAGCGACCAATGGATGGAAGAACAAGGTTTTTTAAAAGATCATCCCACAGAACAAACCAAAGTGGTTTATATTGAATAAGAAAAGAGAAGGAAACTTCTCTTTTTTTTATTACCTTTTGTAACATATCGAACAATCAAGCTACTTATTATAAAAACGATACGTTATGAGTTTAAAAATTTCGGGTTTAACCAAAACCTATAGAAACGGTGTAAAAGCCTTAGACAATGTTAATTTAGAAATTGGTAAAGGTATGTTTGGTCTTTTAGGTCCAAACGGAGCCGGAAAATCTTCACTGATGAGAACCATTGCCACGTTGCAAACTCCCGATTCCGGAACTGTAACATTCAACGATATTAATATTTTAGAAGATAAAAACGCGCTGAGGAAAGTTTTAGGATATTTACCGCAAGAATTTGGCGTGTATCCAAATATGTCTGCCGAAACCTTGTTAGATTATTTTGCGCAATTAAAAGGAATTACCAAAAAAGACGAACGCAAAAAAATCATTAAAGAAGTATTGGAACTGACCAATTTGTATGATGTACGCCACAAAAGCGTAAGCGGCTATTCAGGTGGAATGAAACAGCGTTTTGGTATTGCACAATTGCTGCTGAACAATCCGCAACTGATTATTGTTGATGAGCCAACAGCCGGTTTGGATCCTGCCGAACGTCATCGTTTCCTGAATGTTTTACGTGAAATAGGAACCAATCACACCGTAATTTTTTCAACGCATATTGTAGATGATGTCCGCGAATTATGTCACGAATTGGCAATTTTAAACGGAGGAAAAATTTTGTTTGAAGGAACGCCAAACAGCGGAGAAGAATTATTAGACGGAAAAATCTGGATGCGGATCATTAACCGTGACGAGTTTGATGCATTTAACAGCAAATTCAATATCATTTCTTCAAACTTTAATCAGGACAATACGTTAAATATCCGCGTGCATAGCGACAACCAACCAGATGAAACCTTTATAAAGGCAAAACCAATCTTGGAAGACGTGTATTTTGTTTCATTAAAAGGAGATATGTAATGCTGGGAACTATTTTTAAATTTGAAACAAAACGCTGGCTAAAAAGTTGGCTGTTTTACTTGTTTTTTGTTATTTTCTTTGCCTTATCGTTTTCGGTAATGGCAACTGTATTAGGTTATTTCGATGTGTTTACGGCAACAACATCCTCTAATCTTATCGTAAACTCCCCGGTAGCAATTAACGGAATCATTAATGAAATTGCGACATTTGTCAATTTCATTATTCCGGCAGTTATTGGTGCAACGGTTTACCGCGATTATAAATACAATTCACACACGTTGTTGTTTGCTTATCCGTTCAACAAATTTCAATATTTGGCAGGAAAATTTTTAAGCGGCTTTTTTATCACAATACTCATTACATTCTCTATTGGGTTGGCTTTTTTAGTAGCTTCAGTACTTCCGTTTGCTAATCCCGATTTGTTGGGACCTATTCGCTTATGGGCCTATTTTCAAAGTTATATACTGTTTGTCATTCCAAATATTTTCTTTATCGGTTCCCTGATTTTTATGTTGGTTACCCTAACCCGTAATCAGTATATCGGATTTATCTTAGTAATTATATTGCTTTTTATTCCGGGAATCATCAGCAGTTTAACAGCCAATGTTGACGATAAATTTGTGGCATCTTTGTTTGATCCTTTTGGAAATCAGGCGTTGGGATATGTGGTTAAATATTGGACAATTGAAGAACAAAACACCTTGTTGATTCCGTTAGATAAAGTAATTATATTCAACCGATTGATATGGATTGGTGTAGGATTTTTAGCGTTAGCAGCTACTTATTTTGCGTTTTCGTTTTCACAAACTCCTTTATCTATTTCAAGAAAGAAAAAAGGAAACCGGGTGGTTAAAAATAATTTCGGAAGCATTATAAAAGTCAATCTGCCTAAAGTTTCGTATGACTATTCTTTTATTTCCTATCTTAAAACCACTTTTAGATTATCTAAATTTGAATTTGAAAGCATTGTAAAAAACTGGATTTTCATTACTTTAATGGTTGTCTTTTTCCTTGTAATTATCATCAACGGATATGATATAGGAGATATGTACGGAACCAATGTTTATCCTGTTACTTGGAAAGTAATAGGAGAAATTAACGGAGTTGTCGGGTTCTTTTTATCCATTTTAATTTATTTGTTCTCGGGTGTTTTATTGAACAATGCCCAATCATCACGAATGAATTTGCTGGTAGATGCTACAACGGTTCCAAACTGGAGCTTGCTGTTATCAAAATTTATTGCGCTGGTACAAATAGTTTGTGTGGTATTTTTGGTAGGAATTTTATCGGGAATTTTAATTCAGGTATATTTAGGGTATTATAATTTTGAATTAGGTCAATATTTTACAGAATTTTTCGGTTTTCAATTGATTGATTATGTCATTTTAATTTTATTCTCCTTATTCATTCAATCGTTCTTTAAAAACTATTTAATCGGATTCTTTGTGATTTTAATCGCTCGAATGATTCCGATGGCATTAACAAAATTAGGTATTGAACAATCGGTTTTCCATTTTAATTCAGGCATGTGGTACAGCTATTCTGATATGAATGGTTTTGGCGTTGTTCGTGGCTATTTTTATTACAAGTTGTACTGGCTGCTTTTTGGTTTTGTACTGTACGGTTTAACGTTATTATTTTGGCGTAGAGGGATCCTCTCTAATGCAAAAGAGCGTTTGCGTTTGTTTGTAAAACGTTTTAAAACCCCAATTGCCGTTCCTTTAATGTTGGTTGTTTTAGCATTTGTAGGTTTAGGCTACGGCTTGTATTATCAAGAAGTTAAGTTAGAACCTTATTATACTTCGCAAGAACGCGAATTGCAAAGGGTAGATTTCGAAAAAAAATACAAAAAGTTCGAAAAATATGCACAACCCCGCATTGTTGATGTAAAAGTATCTATGGATTTGTATCCTAAAAAACGCGACTACAAAGCGGTGGTGAATTACGTAATGGTAAACAAAACCGAAAAAGCCATTGATTCGTTGTTTTTAAATTACGGAAAAAATTTCCGTGAAATTAAATTCAACCGTGATTATCAGCTGGTTTTAAACGATACGGTAATGGATTTTGACATCTACCGGTTAAATCAGCCATTAAATCCGGGCGATTCTTTAAAAGTACAAATGATTGTTCAAAATCAATCGAATACGTGGTTGCAAGATCGTTCGCCAATCATCGAAAACGGGACATTTATTAATAATAGTATGTTTCCTTCGTTTGGATATGCAGATGGCGTAGAATTGCAGGATAACGATGTTCGTAAGAAATACAATTTGCCTCCGCGTGAACGTATGCCCGAACCAAATGATGCCGAAGCCCGTAAAAATACCTATATTTCAGACGAGGCCGATTGGATTACATTTGAAACAACCGTAAGTACCGATGGCGACCAGATTGCAATTGCACCGGGATATTTACAAAAAGAATGGCAAAAAGACGGACGAAATTATTTCCATTACAAAATGGATCAGAAAATGTTGAATTTCTATGCGTTTAACTCTGCCCGATATGAAGTAAAACGTGAAAAATGGAACAACATTAATTTAGAAATTTATTACCACAAAGGACATGAATATAATTTGACCCGAATGATGGAAGCCTTGAAAAAATCGTTGGCTTATTATGGTGAAAATTATGGTCCATACCAGCATTCACAAGCTCGCATTATTGAATTTCCACGAACAATGGGAACTTTTGCCCAGGCTTTTGCCAACACCATGCCTTTCTCTGAAGCCATTGGATTTATTGCCGACGTGGATGAAGACAATCCCGATGCGGTTGATTATCCGTTCTCGGTTGTTTCGCACGAAATGGCACATCAATGGTGGGCACATCAGGTAATTGGTGCTAAAGTAAAAGGAGCCACTTTGCTTTCAGAATCGATGTCGGAATACAGTTCGTTGAAAGTGTTAGAAAAAGAATATGGTAAATTCCAGATGCGTAAATTCCTGAAAGAAGCTTTAGACGGTTATTTGCGTGGACGAACTTGGGAATGGAAAGAAGAAAATCCGTTGATGTATAACGAAAACCAACAATACATTCATTATAACAAAGGATCGTTGGTATTGTACGCTATGAGCGATTATTTGGGTGAAAAACGTTTTAACGATGTTTTAAAAACCTTTGTTTCTCAAGTGAAGTTTCAGGAAGCACCTTATACAAATTCCATCGAATTCGTTAATTTATTGAAACAAAACACTCCGGATAGCTTGCAATATTTGATTAAAGATATGTTTGAAACCATTACGCTTTATGACAATAAAGTAGAAAATGTAAAGGTTACCAATTTGAAAAACGGAACATATCAGGTGGATATCACCTTTACGGTTTCAAAATACAGAACAACGCCGAAAGGAGATCAAATCTACAAAAACGAGCAAGGAAATACGCTGACTACAAAAGTTGGTAAAAATGAAATTAAATCGTACCCGCTGTACGATTATGTTGAAGTAGGTATCTTTGGCAAGAAAACCAAAAAAGGTAAACACGAATACGAAAACGAGTTGTACAATAAAAAATACCTTATTGATAAAATCAATAATAAGGTTTCGATTATTGTAAATCAAAAACCTGTCGAAGTAGGTGTTGATCCTTACAACAAACTCATTGACCGGGATTCTAACGATAACCGCAAAACAGTGGATTAATTTTAACCCTCTATTCAAATTGAATAGAGGGTTATATATTTTCAGTAAAAAAATCCCGAAGTTAAACTTCGGGATTTTTGTTTTTTATCTTGAATAATTTGGAGCTTCTTTTGTAATGGTTACATTATGTGGGTGTGATTCGCCGATACCTGAAGAAGTCAACTGTACAAAACGAGCGGTTTCCTGCAAGGTTGGAATATCTTTTGCGCCACAATACCCCATTCCGGCACGTAAACCACCAATAAACTGCGTCATCGATTCGTTTAATTCACCTTTATAAGGCACGCGACCTTCAATACCTTCAGGAACCAGTTTTTTAACATCGTCTTCCACATCCTGGAAATAACGGTCTTTAGATCCGTGTTTCATTGATTCTACAGAACCCATTCCACGATAGGTTTTAAACTTACGACCTTCGAAAATAATGGTTTCTCCCGGAGATTCTTTTGTTCCTGCAAGCATAGATCCTAACATCACACAATCGGCTCCTGCACCTAATGCTTTAGGAATATCGCCTGTGTAACGCAAACCACCATCGGCAATCACAGGAATTCCGGTTCCTTTTAAAGCAGCAGCAACTTCCATCACCGCAGAGAATTGAGGGAAACCAACACCTGCAACTACACGAGTAGTACAGATAGATCCCGGACCAATACCTACTTTAACGGCATCTGCACCAGCTTCTACCAAATACAAAGCAGCTTCGGCAGTAGCAATATTTCCTACCACTACATCAATTTCAGGGAATGTTGCTTTTACTTCTTTCAATGTATTAACCACTCCTTTTGTATGTCCGTGTGCGGTGTCAATAATTAACGCATCAACGCCGGCAGCTACCAAAGCACTTGCACGTTCTACAGCATCTGCAGTTACCCCTAAGGCAGCTGCAACACGTAACCGACCAAATTTGTCTTTATTTGCGTTTGGTTTTAATGTTAGTTTGGTAATATCGCGGAAAGTAATTAATCCTACCAATTTGTAATTGGCATTAACAACCGGTAATTTTTCAATTTTATTTTCCTGAAGAATTTGTTCTGCATCGGATAAAGTGGTTCCTTCTAAAGCAGTAACTAAATTATCAACTGTCATTACTTCTACAATAGAACGTTCGTTCTTTTTCTCAAAACGTAAATCTCTGTTGGTAACGATTCCTTTTAAAATTTGATTTTCGTCAACCACCGGGATTCCACCAATTCCGTTTTCACGCATGGCTGTTTTTGCATCGCCAACAGTAGCGGTTAAAGGCAGTGTTACCGGATCGATAATCATTCCTGATTCTGCACGTTTTACTTTACGGACTTCAAGAGCTTGTTGCTCAATGGTCATATTTTTGTGTAAAACCCCGATACCCCCTTCGCGAGCCATAGCAATTGCCATAGCACTCTCTGTAACGGTATCCATTGCAGCTGAAATAACCGGAACATTTAAAGTGATGTTTTTTGAGAATTTTGATTGAATATTTACTTCGCGTGGTAATACCTCTGAGTATGCGGGTATTAAAAGAACGTCGTCATAAGTTAAACCCTGACCGACTATTTTTGTTGTGTGTGCTTTCATGTTGCAATTGTAGTTGAATTGCACGCAAATTTAGTGATTTTTAAATGAAAAATAAAATTTTAATGATAAAAATTAAAAATTTTTAAAGCTTTGTTATAAGCAGCTTCAAAAGAGGTCATCTGTATGTTCGTTTCTACTTCATTTGCGGTAAAATAACTCAGCATTTTTTCGGTGGGCATATTCCCTGTTAAATCGTCTTTTGCCATTGGGCAGCCACCAAATCCTTTAATGGCTCCGTCAAAACGAATACAGCCAGCTTTATAAGCTGCATCTACTTTTTCAAACCATGCATCTGGAGTGGTGTGTAAATGCGCACCAAATTCGATATGTGGGTATTTTGGAATTAGATTAGAAAATAAATAGGTTATATCTTTGGGTGTTGAAGAACCAACGGTATCAGAAAGCGATAAAATCTTTACGCCCATATTCGCCAGTTTTTCTGTCCACTCACCAACAATATCCACATTCCATGGATCGCCATACGGATTTCCAAAGCCCATAGACAGATACGCAACAACTTCTTTATTGGTTTTATTAGCGATTTCTAAAATTTCTTGTAAAGTAACAATTGATTCGGCAATGGTTTTGTGCGTATTGCGCATTTGAAAGTTTTCTGAAATAGAAAAAGGAAACCCTAAATACTGAATTTCGTTATGCACCGATGCCAATTCTGCACCTTTTGTATTTGCAATAATAGCCAGTAATTTGGTTTTTGTTTCTGAAAGATCTAATTGCGACAACACTTCTGCTGTATCCTGCATTTGCGGAATGGCTTTCGGCGATACAAAACTGCCAAAATCTAACGTATCAAAACCACAGCGCAATAACGATTGGATGTATTGCACTTTTTTTTCAGTTGGGATAAACGCCTTGATGCCTTGCATGGCATCGCGCGGACATTCTATTATTTTTACCGGTTTCATAAGGTTCAAAGATAACAGATTTCGAAAGATTTGCAAAATGCCCGATTGAAATAATTTACTAAATCAGCATTAAAACAGCCAAAATTACAAATACAACAATCTGCAGCCATTTTAATATTAAATTAAACGTGGTGCTTTCGCGGAGAAATTTTGTGAGTGAAGCAGCTAAAACGGCATACAGACAAAAAACCGTAAACGCTTGAACAAACGAGATGATTCCTAATGTGTAAACCTGTAATTTTATATTTCCGGCTTTGCTGTTGATGAATGTAGGAAATAATGCCAAGAAAAACAGCATTACTTTTGGGTTGAGTATATTCATTAACAAACCTTTAAAAATGTTTTTCCAGGGTTTGTCAATTGTTATTTTTTGAGATTTTAATTGAAACGAAGCTTCTGATTTAAAAACGCTATAAGCCAACCACAACAAATACAACGCACCAAAAATTTTGATGCCTTTAAACAACATAGGGCTTTTTATAATGATTGCCGAAATACCAAATGCCAGCAGCGTGGTATGAAAAAGCAATCCGCTGCTTAAACCAATGGCTGCCGAAATTCCGTAGTTTTTCCCTTTGGCAATACTTGTTGAAAGCACATACATTACATCGGGTCCCGGTGCAATGGTTAGTGCCAAACTTGCAAAGAAAAACGAAATAACGGTTTCAATGGTCATTATTTTCGTTTTAAAATTGCCTGATTGATTTCTTTAATCAAAGCGGGACCTTCGTAAATAAATCCGGTGTAAATCTGAACCAAATCGGCTCCTGCATCTAATTTTTCTAAGGCATCGGCTGCAGAGTGAATTCCGCCCACGCCAATAATAGGAAACGATTTATTGCTTTTTTCCGAAAGAAAACGAATCACTTCTGTTGATCTGTTTTTTAACGGTTTGCCTGATAGACCGCCTGTTTCTGCTTTATTCGCCGATTGTAATCCTTCACGGGAAATGGTCGTATTGGTCGCAATAACACCGGCAATTTTGGTATCGTTTACGATATCAATGATGTCCAGCAATTGGTCATTGGTTAAATCCGGAGCAATTTTCAAAAGAATTGGTTTTTGTTTTGGTTGCTGAAGATTTTTATTCTGTAAAGTCGATAGCAATTCCGTCAACGGTTCTTTGTCTTGCAACGCACGTAAATTAGGCGTGTTGGGCGAACTTACGTTGACCACAAAATAATCTACATACGGAAACAAAGCATCGAAACACAAAATATAATCATTTACCGCCTCTTCGTTTGGAGTGATTTTGTTTTTACCGATGTTTCCACCAATTAAAACGCCTTTGTTCTGCTTTAAACGTTCAATAGCCAAATCAATTCCGTCGTTATTAAAGCCCATTCGATTAATAATTCCGGAATCTTCCTTTAAACGGAACAAACGTTTTTTCGGATTTCCGTCTTGTGGTTTTGGAGTGATAGTTCCAATTTCAATGAATCCGAAACCAAACGCATCTAATTCGTTATAAATCTTTGCATCTTTATCTAATCCTGCTGCCAAACCAACCGGATTTTTAAATTTCAAGCCAAACACTTCCCGTTCCAATCTTTTGTCGTTTACCTGATAAATTGATTTAAAAACCGATTTCATACCCGGAATGGCGTGCATTGTTTTTATCATTGAAAAAGTAAAATGATGCACTTTTTCAGGATCACATTTGAATAAAAGCGGACGAATTATTGACTTGTACATGATTGCATAATTTAAAGCTTTGCAAAAGTAGTTTTTTTGAAATCAAATTAAAAGATTTAAGAATTGAAAGATTTAAAAACGTTGTTTAATTTAGTAAGAAACTACAAGTTTTATTTAAGACTTACGTCACTTCGATCGAAGTGATAAATCATCTGAAATATCATCTTCCGAACAATAATGTTTTTGAAATCTTACAGTTTTAAACATTAAACTTAAAATCGTTACTCACAACCATCAATTGTACACGAATTTCCTTCTGTTGATTTATCTGCATTTGTTTCGTTGTAGGTTTGTACCAACGCTTCAACGAACAAATCTACAGGTTGTGCACCCGAAAGTGTGTATTTATCATTCAACAGAAAAAACGGAACGCCCGAAACACCAATATTTCGTGCTTTTAAAATATCTTGTTTTACTTCGTAATCAAACGAATCGGACGTTAAAACATATTGTGCCTGATCGGTATCTAAATCTAACTCTTCGGCAATATTTACTAAGGTTTGAATATCGGCAACATTTTTTCCCTCGGTAAAATAGCTTTTAAACAACAATTCTTCTGCCTGGGCAGCTTTATTAAATTTTGCAGCGAAATGAATCAGTTTGTGTGCCAAAAATGTATTGGAAACCACAGCTTTATCCATGTGAAAATCAATTCCGGCCTGCTGTCCCATTTCTTTAATACGCTGCTGCATTTGTTCTATTTGTGCAATAGGTATTCTTTTGCGTTCGGCAAGGTATTGGTTTACGGTCTTTGAACCCGATGTTTCGTTTAAATCAGGATCTAATTGATAACTTTTCCATTCTATCTGAATTTCTTCTTTAAAAGGAAGCTGTTCTAACGCTGCCTCAAAATTCTTTTTTCCTATATAACAAAACGGACACATCACATCCGACCAAATTTGTACTTTCATATCGTTGCTGTAAAATAATCTGTAGGTAAATATACTTATTTTAAAAATTACCGCACCTTTTGTTAATGAAAATTTATAGTGAAGTTTCTCAAATAATTTTCATATCCCAAGTGATTATGATATATTTGAACATTGCAAAAAGCTATTTATGAAGATACTTCGCGTAAAAAATATGGTATGCCCCCGATGCATTATGGTTATTGAAAAAACAATGGAAGATTTGGGGTTTGATTTGAATGATGTGGATTTGGGTGTGATTGAGTTTCACGAACCCATAACCCTTGCCGACCGGGATAAAATTGAAAAAGCGATTCAGCCTTTGGGGTTTGAACTGTTAAGCGATAAAAAAAGTATGCTGGTTGAACGCATTAAAACGCAGATTATTGAATTGGTTTCTAAAGACGTAAACGATTTAACCATTACGCTTTCTGAATATTTATCAAGTAAATTACAGGTGGAATACCATACGCTGAGCCAGTTGTTTTCTAATCAGGAATCGCAAACCATTGAGCAGTTTTACATTCTGCAAAAAATTGAAAAAGTAAAAGAATTGCTGGTTTATGATGAACTGACTTTAAGTGAAATTGCCTATAAAATGAACTATAGCTCAGTAGGACATTTAAGCAATCAGTTTAAAAAAGTTACCGGCCTGGCACCTACGCACTTTAAAGAAATAAAGGTTTTTAAGGAAGAGGTGATAAATAATAATGATATAAAATAAAACCTCTTAAAAAAGAGGTTTCTTCTTATTAAAATTTTCTGCTTTCATCTAAAATTAAAAACTAACTATTGAAATTATACAAACCTTTTTAAAAATTATGTAAACGACAGGTTTAGGATTCTAAGTATCTTTACAATCAAAGATAAAATCCTATGAAAACCAAATATAAAATAAACGAAATGACGTGCAGCGGCTGTCAGGCAAAAGTAACCGACGCCCTGCAAACATTTACCGATAAGGTTACCGTAAGCCTGCACCCGGCAGAAGCCGTTATTGAATCGGACAAAAAAATTCCGTTAGAAGAGTTACAACATGCACTTTCGCACAAAGGTGCGTACACTATTCAGGAAATTACGGAAAATGCAGATGGAACGGAAACGCTTTCTGAAATCGCACATCACGCCGTACATGCTCACCACAATCATAACGAACCACCGAAACAGTTAGAGCATTTAACCGGAAAATATTATTGCCCCATGTTATGCGAAGGCGATAAGGTTTACGATAGTAATGTAGGTTGTCCGGTTTGTGGAATGGATTTAGTACGCATCGGCGGAAATTCTTCGGATAATAAAGAAGTCCATCACTTAAAAAAACTCTTTTATCAATCATTGGCGGTTACCGTTCCTGTATTTATTATTGCCATGTTTGGAATGAGCCACGACAGTTTTATCTACAAAATCATTCCGTACAACATTGCCCTTTGGCTGCAATTTATTGGTGCAACTACTGTTTTATACATTGGCAGAAACTATTTAAAACGTGCCTGGATTTCGTTTAAAACATGGCATTTAAACATGTTTAGTTTAATTGGCTTAGGTGCTGTTGCCGCTTACCTTTTTTCGTTGTTTGTCTTAATTAATCCGCATGCATTTCATGCAGCAGAGCATTTACCCATTTATTTTGAGAGTGTCGCCGTAATTTTTACCCTGATGATTTTAGGTCAGTGGCTGGAAGCTCGTGCCCATCAAAAAACAAAATCATCGGTAGAACATTTGTTAAATTTGATTCCGCAGAAGGCAACTGTTTTAGTTAATGGAAATGCTACCGAAATTGATGTGGAGCATATTCAGATAAATGATGAAATCTTAGTAAAACCCGGTGAAAAAATTCCTGTGGACGGCATCGTAACATCCGGACAAACTTCAATTAATGAAGCTTTGCTAACCGGCGAGCCTTTGCCTGTTTTAAAGAGAGCAAATGATGAAGTTTTGGCAGGAAGTATCAATACCGACCAATCGTTTCAAATGAAAGCAACACGAATTGGCGCAACAACTACCATTGCCCAAATCGTTGAAATGGTTAACAAAGCAAGCCTTTCTCGTGCACCGATTCAGCGTTTAGCAGATAAAATTTCAGGTTATTTTGTACCGATTGTCGTTGCAATTGCACTCATAACTTTTGTTTACTGGGGATTTTTATCAACTGAAACTTCCTTATTATTTGGATTACAAAATGCTATTGCCGCATTAATCATCGCTTGTCCGTGTGCCTTAGGTTTGGCAACTCCGGTTTCTATCTCTATGGGGATTGGGAAAGGTGCCGAATACGGAATCTTGATAAAAAAAGCCGAAGCATTGGAAGCGTTACAAAAAACCAATGTGGTTATTACGGATAAAACGGGTACACTGACCAAAGGAAAGCCGTCGCTGGAACAAATCATTCCGTTAAAAGATTTCTCTGAAGAAGCATTAATAAAAATAACCGCCCAAATGAATTCAGGCAGCGAACACCCTATTGCCAAAGCTTTTACCAATAAAGCAAAAGCAATGAACATCGTATTTCAATCAAACAAAATGGTTGCAAATATTCCGGGAAAAGGTATACAGGGAATGATCGACGGGAAAAAAGTATTTTTAGGTAACGAAGCACTGCTTAAACAAAATAACATTGGTGTTTCGCAAACCATTTTACATCAGGTAGAAGAAATTCAAAGTTTGGGAAAAACGGTTTCGTATGTGGCAATAGACAAAGATATTGTTGGTTTGGCTGTAATTCATGATGCTTTAAAACCCGATGTAAAAGCAACCATTGATTTTCTTCATTCCAAAAACATCGAAATCATTATGCTTACCGGCGACCACGCACACACGGCAAATGCCATTGCAAAACAAATAGGCATTGACAAGGTATTTGCACAACAGCTTCCGGAAGGTAAACTGTCAATGATTGAATCGGTTCAAAAAGAAGGAAAAACAATTACGATGGTTGGCGACGGCATCAACGATGCACCTGCCTTAGCAAAAGCAGATATTGGAATTGCTATGGGAAACGGATCCGATCTGGCACAGGATTTTGCAAAAATCACCTTGTTAAACAGTTCGTTTTCTAATGTAAAAAAAGCTATTGTATTGAGTAAATCGGTTATGAAAAACATCAAACAAAATTTATTCTTCGCTTTTATTTATAACATTATTGGAATCGCCGTAGCAGCAGGAATTTTTTATTATGCAACCGGAATGTTATTATCGCCAATGATTGCAGCTTTAGCCATGTGTTTAAGCTCTGTTTCGGTCATAATAAATGCGTTGAGAATAAAACAATTGAAATTATAAGCCTTAAATCATTGCAAATCCGTAAAAATTAGTGTATTTTCGCTCTCATTATTTACAATTTATAACAAAACAATGAAACAAGTACCTTTAAATGATGTACACGTAGCTTTAGGAGCAAAAATGGTTCCTTTTGCCGGATATAATATGCCTGTTCAATACGAAGGAGTAAACATTGAACATGATACCGTAAGAAATGGTGTAGGTGTTTTTGATGTATCCCACATGGGATTATTCAAAATTTCGGGAGAAAATGCTTTGGATCTGATTCAAAAAGTAACTTCAAACGACGCATCGGTTTTGGTAAACGGAAAAGCACAATACAGCTATTTACCAAACGATAAAGGTGGCATTGTTGACGATATTATTACCTATAAAGTAAACGATACAGAGTATTTAATGGTAGTAAACGCATCAAATATCGATAAAGATTTTGAATGGATCGCTTCACATAATTCAATGAACGCAGCTTTTGAAAATCTGTCAGACCAATATTCTTTATTAGCAATTCAAGGTCCAAAAGCAAATGAAGCTATGCAGTCTATCACAAACGTAGATTTGGCAAACTTAAAATTCTATACATTTGAAGTAGGAACTTTTGCCGGAAAAGAAAACGTTATTGTTTCTGCAACAGGTTATACAGGTTCAGGCGGTATTGAAATTTATGCTAAAAACGAAGACATTGTTGACATTTGGAATGCTGTTTTAGAAGCAGGAAAAGAATTTGGCATCAAACCCATCGGTTTGGCAGCTCGCGACACCTTGCGCTTAGAAATGGGGTACTGTTTATACGGAAACGAAATAAACGATACCACTTCGCCAATTGCTGCCGGGTTAGGCTGGGTTACAAAATTTACTAAAGATTTTGTAAACTCTGAAGCGATTAAAGCTGACAAAGAAAACGGTGTAGCTACTAAATTAATCGGTTTTGAATTGATCGACCGAGGAATTCCCCGCCACGATTACGAAATTGTTGATGCAGAAGGCAATGTTATTGGTCACGTATCATCTGGTACACAATCTCCTTCATTAGGAAAAGGAATCGGAATGGGATATGTAAATAAGGAATTTGCTAAAGAAGGTTCTGAAATCTTTATCCGCATCCGTAAAAACGATGTAAAAGCACAAGTGGTTAAAACACCTTTTTATAAAAAGTAATCTAATTTTATAACAGATAATAAAAAAACGAAGCTTAAAGCTTCGTTTTTTTATGGTTTAATTTTCTTTTTCTGCTTTAGATCCTAATTTAAAAACAGCTTTTACATTAAAGCTACCTAAGATATTTCCAATATAATATCCGTTTTTATATTCGCTTTTTAAATTATTAACAAAACTTATATATTCTTGGTGATCTATTCCAATACTGAAATTTTCATTAATATAAATTTTATAACCAATACCTAATCCTAATCCTACCTGAACCGGATTAATCCCTTGTGTCATATCTACCCCGTTAGATGTAGCCTTTGTAAGAAAATTAACCGTAGGTCCAAAATTAAGATACCATTTTCTACTTTTCGAAAAATGATAATTGGCATGTAGTGGAACAGAAACAAAATTTAATTTTTCTTCAAAAGATTCAAATCCATAATACCCATAAGATTCACCTTGAGATCCCATCGACTGATACTCCAATCCAGTTCTAAAACTCCATCTGTCGTTAAAATATAAATCTAAATTCGCCCCAAATTGAGGTCTCATCACAGCCTCGTTCATAATCCCCACATCTCCGTAATAATTCGCCGATGACACTCCAATAAAAGGTGATACCTCTATTTCTCCTTTTTCTCTAACCTGAGCATTTGTTGCAAAAGACGCCAACAAAGCAACTAATAGTGTTTTTTTCATGTTCTTGTAGTTAAAATAATTAGTGTTTTTTTTTACAGAAAAACAACTTTTCTATAATTTTGCGTAAATTTAATAAAAAAGTATTAGAAATGGGAAGAGCGTTTGAATTTAGAAAAGCTAGAAAAATGAAACGTTGGTCGGCAATGGCTAAAACGTTTACACGTATTGGTAAAGATATCGTAATGGCTGTTAAAGAAGGCGGACCTAACCCTGAAACAAATGCCCGTTTACGTGCGGTTATTCAAAATGCCAAATCGGCGAATATGCCAAAAGAAAACGTTGAACGTGCCATAAAAAAGGCTTCAGACAAAGATACAGCAAACTATAAAGAAGTATTGTTTGAAGGTTATGCACCACACGGAATTGCCGTTTTAATTGAAACCGCTACCGACAATAACAACAGAACTGTTGCAAACATTCGTTCTTATTTCAATAAATGTAACGGAACCATGGGAACACAAGGATCTGTAGATTTTATGTTTGACCACACGTGTAACTTTAGAATTGCAAAGGTAGAAGGTTTAGATTTGGAAGAATTTGAATTAGAATTGATTGATTTAGGCGTAGATGAAATTTTTGAAGACGAAGACGGTATCATGATTTACGCTCCGTTTAACAGTTTTGGAGCGATTCAAAAAGAATTGGAAGAACGCAATATGGAAATTCTTTCATCAGGTTTTGACCGTATTCCGCAAGTAACAAAAGAACTTACTGAGGAGCAAATTGCCGATGTTGAGAAGTTGTTAGAAAAAATCGAAGAAGACGATGACGTTCAAAATGTTTATACCACAATGGCTTAATCTATATTTAAAAATAAGTTTATTATAAAATAAAAACCTCACGAATCGTGAGGTTTTTATTTTTTTGTACATATTAAATAAATTCCGGTGCCAAACAAAACACCAAGTGTGTTACACAGCACATCTAACCATTCAAACGAACGTTTTGTGGGCAGTACATCTTGCATGAATTCCACTGCCAACCCAAACAAGATTAAACCGAAAACGATCAGCATAAGGTTTAATTTATACGCCTGTGATTCTTTATTTAACAATGCCCAAGACCATAAGAAAGCCGATGTGGTATAGAACATAAAATGTACTATTTTATCGATATTTGGAATGTTTATTTCTTTTACTTCGTTAATATTTGAAAGATTAATCAAACAAAAGAACAGTATAACAACATTCCAACTTATGGCAATAAGCTTTTTATTATGCACCAATTAATTCTTTATATTGATCTGCGGTTAACAATGCGTCAAATTGCGCTGCATCGCTTACTTTTACCTTAATCATCCACCCTGCCTGATATGGATCCGTATTTACCAATTCCGGTTCTGTTTCCAAACCTTCATTAAACTCGATAATTTCACCTGCCATAGGTAAAAATAAATCAGAAACAGTTTTTACAGCTTCTACTGTTCCAAAAACCTCATCTTGATCTAACGTTTGATCTACTGTTTCTACTTCTACGTAAACAATATCTCCTAATTCTTTTTGTGCAAAATCGGTGATTCCTACCGTTGCAACATCTCCTTCTAAACTAACCCACTCGTGGTCTTTTGTGTACTTTAAATTAGCTGGTATATTCATTGTGTTATTATTTTAAGAGCAAATGTATAACTTTATTGATAATTGAAAAATTTTTAGAGTTTAATTTCCGAAATTATAGCGTAAAGTTATGCCTGAGCGTATGTTTGTTATTGGATACATGGTTGATATAACCGCTTTGCTGAACATGTGTTCGTAATAAAAAATAAATGTAAAATTCTTACTTACATCGTATGAGGCATTTACTTTTATATTGGTAACATCCTGCCCCGCCCCAATCTGGTTGTTGTTATAATCTAAATAACGAATAATGGTTTGGTTTCTACGCCAGGAAAACTCAGTGGTAATACGCATATCGCTTACAATTCTGCCGCCATTGGCAACACCTTCAAAATTGGTTGTAAAACCAACATCTTTAATGATAAAGCCAAATTTAAAGCTGTATTCGTTTCCTTGAACCTCTGTTAGCAAGTTGTTATCAAAACTCATAGATAATAAACGATCTTTACTGATTTTTACACCAAAGTCAATATTTGATTTTGTTCTGAAATCAATCCCTACAAGCGGAGCAAAATTCTCGTTCATTGTGATATTACTCACTACATTTTTTGCAGGATAATTCCCGCCCGCGTTTAATCCGTCAGGGTTTTCCAGATACTCGTAATTGGTCTGAAAGTTATTTACCGAATAGCCCGATGTATAAGAATGCGAAATTGTAAAGTTTGAAAAATGATCTTTGAACCAACCTAATTTGGTTAAACCTGTATATCTTAAATTCCAGTTTGGTAACGGGATATTTTTCAAAAAGCCGTTACCTTGTTTAGATACATCTTTACCCGAGTAAGCTGCCAAAAAGGATGGAATCAATACTTCCTGATTGGTACGGCTGTACCCTACCGGATAACCGTATTGGTCAATATTTGCCGGATCAGACAGATCGATACCGCGTTCTGTAGCTAATCGGTTTGCAACCAAAATTCTGTTTGCCTTAAATTGTTCAAACACAGCCGAACCGTTTACGTCGCTTCTGCCAAATGCGGTTCCTATCATAATGTTGCTGGTACTGAAAAAACCTGATTCGTAGGGCGAACGCGAATTATAGATACCGTTTTCAACATCGTATTGTTCAGACATATTGGTACTGTAATTTTTATTCGCATTGATCGTTATTAACAAATCCTTCAACGGACGAACCTCTGCTGTAAACGTCAGTCTTTCGGTGTGCATACGGCTGAATTCCTGATTGAATTCCGGATAATAGGTCAGCCAACCTTTACGGGCAGCTTCGTAACGAACATCCTCCTGCGAACCAAAGACGTATCCAAGTGTTGGTCGTGAAGTTCCAAAGAAACCTAATCCGCCTAAATACCCCGGCAACACCGTACCGTTAGATTCTTCGTAATTGATTCCCACTTTTTTTACCATGGTTACAAAATTAATTGCAGCATCTAAAGCAGCCGAACCTTTTTCTTCTTCATCTTTCTTTTCTTTAGCTGTCAGTTCTTTATTACGTTCAACCTTTTCTCCCGGTTTTGGCCGGGCTTCTAATGAAGAGGTTTTCTTTTTCTGTTTCGCGGTACTTGGCACCAACCCAATGTATTTATACAAAACGTCCATGGTAATAGTAGAATTTATACGGTGCGTATTGGCATTCTGAATGGTATTTCCTAATTCGTAATTTACACCATTGTAATCTATATTTGAAAAAGCATCTGTTGCACGCTGCCAGCTATAATCGCCTGTATAAGAATAATCACTATTGATGAATGCCAAAAACGGAATTTTATCAAACGGCAGCTTATAAGTCATTTGTAACGACTGCATACGCAAATTAGGTGTACCCGGATCAAAATAGCCGTCCCAAATGCCTAACGAATTGTCAACATATCTGTTTTCGTCCATAAAATTGCGGACAACATTGTTATTCGACGCCGTGTAATTCAACGTTAGGTTTTTAGTTAAATTAAAATTAACACCGTAATTGTAATTAAAGAAATAGTTTCTGCGGTACAACGGCTGTATTTCGATACCTTCTACATCAATCATCCGGTATTTTTGCTGATTGTACTGGCGTAAAACATTTGAACGGAAAGTAAGATTTGTTGGCAATAAGTTCAGGTTAAAATCGCTGAACAATTTTAAATATTTGTTCTTCTTGAAATTTTCCGCTTTTTTAAACGGTTCGATATTCCAAGGTTTAAACGCAAACGAATAATCTAACGAGGAACTTGCCTGCTGATCTAACATACGTTCCACTTCGTAATTATGCTGTTGCACTTCGTTAAACGAATGCGAAAGCGTGATATTTTCTATATCGTAAAAATGTTGTTTTTGATTTGGCGAACGTTGTTTGTTTACGCCAATAAAATTGATACTTGTTCGTTTGGTGTATTCAATGGCACGGTCTTTAATTTGCTTGCGTTCCTGTTCGCTTTGTGCTTCGTCCATTTTGGTTTGCAAACGAATATCAGGATCGTTAGGATCGTACTCTGGTGTAATTTTTTCTTCGGCAACCGAATAGCTGAACGGTATGTTTAAATTCCATTTTTTAGGCAATAACTGGTGTGCATTTACAGCAGTTGCAACGTTGTATTGAAAAACATCTTCACGGCTACGTTCTTGCGGACCTTGTTCTATAGAACCAAATCCCATGGTTTGTTTGTTTACCGTTGCGGTAACTGCGGCAAAATCTGCAATTTTAGCATCAACTGTACCTACTGCTGCCCAACCGCCTTTATTGGTCATATCAGACATACGCAATTCGTTAAACCAAACTTCGCCACGTAAATCGCGAGGAGATTGTACATCGTTTTCATACAACACTTTGGTATTGTTTCTAACACCAATCATTATGGTTCGCAACATTCCAAAATTTGGATTTCCTTTTACACCAATACGCAGTTTGTTTATTTTATTTGCCAGTTCGGGTGCCAGCTCTTCTTCGTTTTTAAAATAGATAAAATTAGGATCTTGGTTAGTATCTCTGTTACGCATTAATTTTAACTTGGTTAACAACTCTAACTGCAATTCTATTTCATTAGCCAGGGGCCAGATTTCTTCTGCAACCGTTGTACCCCATTCGGTTACTTTTAATGGAATTTCGACCTGATAGAAGTTATCAGTAAAATCGTTACCAAAACGAATAAAAGCAACCATTTCATCATCTTTTAATCTTGAGGCATCATTTTGATTTTCTAATGCTTCGGCGTGTAAAAACATACGCAGTTTTTTATACTGACGCATATCGATATTACCAACATTTTTGAACACCGCTCTGGAATCGTCCGGTTCTAACCCGTTTGGTGTAACGGTTGAATTTGCTTTGTAAACTTTTAACGATAAAGCCTGTTCATTTTGATTGATAATGGTATTGTTCTGGTTCATTTGTTCACGTACGATACCCGGAGGCAATACGTACGGAATAGGCGTACGTGCATAATTGTTCAGAACGTTCAGCGTGGTTACATCAAAACCGGTATTGGTTCCCTGAACAATTACATTGGGATCTTCTACCAGGCTTTCTGTGTATCGGCGCCAATCGCTTCTTACTAAATCTAATGTACCAAAACGCAAGGTTATTTCATCAGAAAAGCCCGTTAAGAACATACGCATAAAACGTATAGACTGTAAATCTGAAATGGCACCTACAGCGTATTCTTCACTTGCTATAATCGGTACTTTATACTGTACCCATTTCACCGGTGTAGAATTTCCGTTTAAAAATTTTACTTCTGTTGTACGTACATCAACTACGTAATTTTCACCAATTACCGGATTTGGGCTAACATTTACCTCATATTGATAATACGCATTAATGGTGTTCATGGTATTATCGTTATCAATATCTTCTACATCGGGTAAATTGGTATTACCTCGGTTGGTATCGGTAAACTGTATGGGTGTGTTCCCCTGTAATCCATTATAATTTTTGTAACGTGACAGGATATCGCCCTGGGCAGTTAAGAAAAACTCATAGTTATCTGCTGCCGGATCTGCAAAAGATGAAAACTGCGAAAACTTTGCTTTTTCTTCCTCATCGTTTAAACCGTCCAAACCAACATCCTGATAAATACGATTATTGGCATCGGTGTCAAAAGCATAAATAAGTGCGGTAGATGCCGGAACTTTTCCCCAAACCGAACTAACTGTTGGTGCATTGTTTGCAGGTGTAGGTAATCCGTTTTCGTATTGCTTCATACCGTCTTGCAAAATGTCTTCTGAAATGTATCCCAGGTTAAAATATACCTTACCCGTGTTGTTTAAATCAGCTACATCGCCGGCGTTACCGGTATAAGGATCCATCATCCAGAATTCGATATATTCAACGTTTGCCTGTTCAAAATTTGTCGATGCAATGGAACGCATAATACCTGCCCAGTTTTGCTGTGGGTTAGGCAATTCGTTATTTGCTAAAAACTGCGGATTAAAATTATACGGTCCGCGCTCTTTTGGATAATAGGTAAGATTCAACGGATTCATGGTTAACAATTCGCCTTGGGCAATGTCCATGGTAGGGAATAACTCTACTTTATCAATACGGCGGGTTTTGTTTGATGACAACATACCATCGGTAATTTCATTTGGCCGGCGGTACGGACTGTAAAATATCTGATCGATGTTATACCACGACATTTTTGCACGACGATAACCTGATTGCAGATCGGTAAAATTATCGCCAAAACCGACAGGAACCGACGACATAAACCACATGGTTGGGTTTAGCACATCGATATTACTTTGCGTACCTTCAAAATTTTCGATATAAGAAGTTGCTTCACCATTGATTTGATCTAATTTAGAGGCACCTGGTTTTAGATAAGCGAATTCACCCTTGAAGGTTAAAGTTGACATGACATCGGTATCGATATTTGGCAGCTTATTTACCCAACGGGTTAAGAAAGGTGCATCGGTAGAATAATTAAAGTTAAACCCGTAAATGGCATTGTTAACCGATTCGTCTCCGTAATTTGATTTTACCGTTAAAGGTTGTTCAGACAAACGCAGATACGTAGCACCTAAAATCAATTTATCATTTACTTTATGTTCCACATCAACTCCGAAAAAGCTTCGGCGGTTTTGTGAAAACATTGAGTTTTCTTCGGTAGAAATTTCAATAGGTGTATTGCTTTCTTTTAAAGACGGATCTAATATCTGAACCATTCCTCGTGCATAATCTACCATATAATCTACACCTTCTACCAATGTTCTTCCACCGGCAGTTACAACAACAGACCCCGGAACCAGGTTAAACCCGCCAATAGGGATACCATCGCCGGCAGAGCTCGACGATTTACCTTTTAGCTGAAACTTGTTTTTTTCGCTTTCCTGCAGTGCTTTTGTATAGGTGTTACGGTATAAATTTTTGTAAACGTATTTTTTTTGGTTGGCATTGTAGCTGGCATCAACATCGTAATTTTCTGCCGAATTGTTTGATAATTTTTTAAATAAATGTTCTCCAAAAGGTTCTACAGTGGTAAAAATTACCCTTCCGTTTTCTTCGTCAATTGTTACCCCTTCAAATTTGTTGGTGTTTTGTAGACCAGGATTTTGATTGTTGTATCCTCCTCCCTGATTATTGTTATTAGAAGGATTATTACTTGTTGGGCTGTTTGCGATGTAATCAAACCAACCGTCTCCGCCGTTCTGAGGATCATCGGTAGAATTTAAACGGTCTAAGTTAAATACATTTAACAATGGGGTGTTGGCAACATCTTCAGGCAACGTAGTTCCGGCAACCGGTGAAATATAATTTAACGGCGAAGGATCCGTGTACATAATGTTCAATCTGAAACCTTCTTTATCTAAATAACTGGTATTTGGTATTTTGTAAATGTTTTTCATTAATAAATCCCAAACCGGTTCATTTACTGATGCCAATGTACTTTTCAACATTTTTAAAACCAGACTTTGCGTGGTGGGGATATCCTGATTATCCCCATCCTGCCCTATCACGGTTGCATCAACACCATCGGTTCCAAATTCCCCTACTTTATAGACTTTTCCTCCAATGGTATATTCAAATGCTACAGCTAAGACTTCGTCATTATTTAAAGGCTGCTGTAATGTAATATATCCCAATTGTGGATGAAATTTAAATTCATTATCCAATAATTTACGGGCATTTTCTAACTTAACGTAATCCCGCCCTTCGGTAACAGGTATATTAAACCCGTTTTGTGCGGTAGTTATCTGGCGGATGCCTTGATTTAAAAAATTAGTTCCTATAGCTTCGGGGTTAAACTGGTTGTTAGAGTTATCAACCGGTGCGTTTATCTGCGAAGTTCCAAAGAACGTGGGATTTGCGTTTAAATCAATACCAATGATCCGATCGGTATTTGCGTTGCTTAAACGTGCTTCACCCAAATCTTGCAACGCAATAATATTACGCATGTTATTATTAGTCTGCGCTAAACGGTTTTGACGATTGGTTACCCAAACTTCTACACGGGTAATGCGTACACGACTGTCTATATAAGGATAATTTCTTAAAGCATTATCGTATTGATACCTGAAGTATTGAGACAAGAAAAAGTTGCGGTTTTGTTCGTAATCCAAAGCAAATAGCTCAAAATCCTGGACTGTTCCGCCGCCTTGGGCAACAATGGTTTTTCTTTCTGAAGTTTGTTTAGAAACCACCCCTGTAATGGTGGTACGTCCAAACTGTAATTTGGTCTTCACACCAAAAAGGTTTTGTGCTCCTCTAATCAGTGAATTATTCACAGGCATACTTACGTTTCCTACTTCTATTCCTTGCAGAATGGCATCTTCATCGGGCTCATAATTTAACTTAAGCATTTGCTTTTGAAAATCCATTGTAGCCTGATTATTAAAGTTGATATCGGTATTTAAACGCGTTCCCACTTTACCTTGCAGGCTTAAATCGATCCGCTGATTAAAGTCTAAAGCAAACGTACGGCGGTTTCTTGGGGATATTATGGGATTATCTTGTTTTGAATAGCGCATTCCTAAATCTAATTCAACCGAACCACTTGGCTTTACATCAATGGTATTGCCACCAAAAATGGTTTCAAAAAGTTTAGAATTAACATAATAGCCCGGCAGTAAATCTTTTTTTTCTTCTTCGGTCAAACGGTCTTCCGCAGCGGCTAAACGTTTAGAGTAATATTCACGTAGGGCGGCATTTAGTAAAATTTCTTCATATTGCTTACGGGTTAAAACCATGGGATATTCCAGGTTAAACTCGTTATTGGTAACGGTGTAAATATACTTGTCAGTTACCGGATCATAGGTGTACATTTTCATGATGCTATCTACATCTTTTAACGAAATTGCTCCCCGGATAATGACGTTATCTTCCTTTTCTTCATCAATTTGTGCCCATGTTGGCGTAACATTACACAAAAAAATAATTATGAAAAAATATTTTAAAAGTACATATGTATATGAAGATGTTTTCAAACGTTTACAAACTTTTTAATGCTGACTTAATAATTTGTTCTACAGTTACCTCCGGATTTTGTTCCACGATTTTCTTCACCAATTTTTCTGATGTTTTTCGTACAAATCCAAGAACCTCTAAAGCAGATAACGCTTCTTCGGCATTTGTATTGTTCACAGGTAAAGATAAATCTTCTATGCTATATAATTTTTGAACTTTTTCCTGTAAATCAATGATCACCCGTTGTGCGGTTTTTAAGCCAATTCCTTTAATTGACTGAATGGTTTTAACATCGTTTGATGCAATTGCTTTTATTAAATCGGTTGGCGAAACATACGATAACATATTGCGTGCAGTGTTGCCGCCAATACCTGAAACAGAAATTAACAATTTAAAAAGTTCGCGCTCTACTTTTTCGACAAAACCATATAAAATATGTGCGTCTTCTTTAATTTGAAGATAGGTGTATATTTGAATGGCTTCTGAATCTTTGATTAAAGAATAAGAATGCAACGAAATATGAACCTGATAGCCAATTCCGTTGCATTCTATTATAATATCTGTCGGTGTTTTTTCAACCAAACGCCCCTTTAAAAACGCAATCATCTTTTTCTATATTTTCTTCAAAAATAGAAAAATTTATTAATAAACATATAGAGGAATAATATTCATTTAAATAATTAACGGATTAAACTTTAAAATGATGGTTTATAGAAAATTCAATGTGTTTAGAGATGTTAAATTTTGTTAATATTTATTTTTTTATTACATTGCAGTAACAAAAAATTTCTTTTATGAAAAGAATACTACTTTTTTTAATGATTTTGTCGGTAAATGTTTACGGACAAACCAATGAATCCAATGTAACCGAGTATTTGTTTACTCCTTTGAATGAGAATCTCTTTGTGCCGCAACAAGCAGTAAAGAACGGAAATTATTATGAATTGACCTTTGAAGAAAAAGATATTGAAAACCTTTTTAAAAACCAGCAAATTGTTGAATACGAAAAGGCGTTTCCAAAATTAAGGTCAAATTTAAACAAAGTATATAGGGTAAAAGTTACCAAAGAATCTTCACTTACTTTACAAAACTTACTGAACAGCCCCTTTATTTAGATGATGAGGTTATGGAAGCCTGGGAAAAAGGAGGATTTAAAGGCACAGGTGTGGAACGAATTTCAGAAAACAGGGTAATGGTAACATCAGACGATGCCTTGCTTGAAGATTTACAATTTGATGCCGATGCAAAAGGAACGGTAAATGTTACCTTTAATTTTTTAACCCAAGAAGTTACAGAAAAAGATAAATTTGTAATGAATGTGATTCAGCAGTTTTATGATAGCAAAGAGGTATTTGGCGGTGAAACGTATGAAATAAGAAAAAGCCCACGAGATTTGTTTTATGCCAATGCCGGCAGCGACCAAACAGCTGATAAAAACGAAACCGTGGTATTACAGGCACAGCAAATCAACGAACCGGCTTTGTATAACTGGTACGATGCTGAAGGCAACCTGATACACGAAGGGGCAACTTTTGCAACTTCTGTTCAAATAGGGATGCAATATAAATTAGAAGTAATTTCTCTGGCAGATGGTTTTAAAGATTACGCAGAAGTACAGGTAGATTTAAAACCGGATGCTTTACAAAACGTTTTCCCTAACCCGGCAACAGCAAGTGTGCAGGTAAATTATAAAATCAACAAAAGTTCTTCGGCATATTTATCGGTTATTGGCGTGTATGGCAGCAATACTTCCCAAAATTACATTTTAGACATCAATCAAGATGCAACAACGATCGATGTATCTAATTATCCTTTAGGAATGTACACCGTAGTATTAATAGCAGACGGCAACATAGTAGATTCAACAAACTTATTAAAAGAATAATATTATGAGAGTAATTATTTTATTTTTAGTATTGCTGTTAAACAACAATACATATGCCCAAACCCAAGAAGCACAGTTAAAATCAAACGATTGGTATGTGTATAAAGTGGTATTAAACAATCAAGAGTACTTTACACCAAACAATGGTGAATTAATGGGATTAGGTGCTAATTTTGGATATTCTTCTGGTAGCAATGCAGTGTGGGAAAATTTGTGTGGATACTCAGAACTGCAAAATACTTATTTTACTAATGATAATCAATTTGAGGGATTCGAGTGGGTTTCATTAGCTATGACTAACTGTATGATAACAGAAAATTTAAATTTTGATTTTCAATTTAGAAGTGTATTTCATTATCAATCACAAAATCTAATCTTCTATTACGAGATAAATGATTTAAATAACAATATTAAAGAGCTAATTATTACTAATGAATTAGGAGATAAAGCCTATTTTTATTCGACTTATTTATCATCTCCTTCTTATGTTTTAGAAAAAATAAAAGTTTACCCAAACCCTGTACAATCGGTTTTAAACATTGATTTGCCAGTGGCTGATTATCAAAATGTACTAATTGATATATACGATGTTAACGGTAAAAAAATCAAAAGTTTTAAAGAAAGCTGGCAAGAGAATATTAGCTTGAATATTGAAAGTTTACCTGCGGGGAATTATTTGTTGGAATTAAAATTACCTAATGAACCGGGCAGAGGACATTTTGTTAAGATAATAAAAGAATAATATTA